>Ga0209698_10000086_pt1 | contig 86635 bp, 68 predicted proteins | sample LitLauG_LLR_2012_FD_187203 | JGI IMG/M metagenome (GOLD analysis project Ga0209698, IMG submission 187203) | Freshwater sediment microbial communities from Pennsylvania, USA - Little Laurel Run_MetaG_LLR_2012 (SPAdes) (version 2) | ecosystem: Environmental > Aquatic > Freshwater > Creek >... | reverse complement strand
GGCGTAAGGGCTTGATCTGGGCATGAGGAGTCACCTGACTCGACAATGCCACAGCAGCCCCCGCCGTTCAAGGCTATAATAATACGTTAGTGTATTTATAAAACGGTGTACCAGAGACCGAAGAGAGGCTGGTCCTGTGTTCTGGGCGCTCCGGTGTCTGAAACTCCCGAGGACAGGGCTATCGGCATGAGCTTCGCCTTGGCTTTTCCGCGATAGAGGAGGTGACCGTCTCACCGCGGTCGATGGCGCGGAGCACGGCCCTCATGTTGTAACGGAGATCCACTATGCTTGCGTTCATGGAGTGTCTACATCCAAGTATACATTAAGTTCAAGACGCCAGGTTCGGGTGAGGTCCAATGGTCTGCGGGAAGGTCTCCGCTCCGGTCGGAATGCGGGCTACTCGGAACCCGTGCGAAGACGCTTCTACGACTGCCTGATCTTGAGGTCGCGAAAGCGGCGGTCATTAACAACCTTTCGTGCCCCGATGCCCAGCGGGGCTCTTGCAGCAACGCGAAGAGCATTGGGCAATCGTCGATCTCGTCGGGAAGGGCGGCCACATTCGTACCATCCCGATACCCGATTTGGTCTACCGCGCGCTGAACGACTGGACAGCAGCGGCGGGCATCCAAGTAGGAAAGCTCTTCCGAAAGTGACCCGTGCCGACAAGCCCTGGGGCGACGGCGTGACGGCGAAGCTGGTTTGCCACGTCGTGAAGGAACTCGCCGCGCGGATCGGCAACGATAGGCTCGCGCCTCATGACCTGCGTCGGACATGCGCGCTCTTATGTCGGGCCGCGGGAGGCGAACTGGAGCAAATTCAGTTCCTCCTCGGCCATGTCTCGGTCCAAACGACTGAGCGCTACCTCGGCTGCACACAACGAATCGCCGCCGCCGTCAACGACAAGATCGCTATCGAGCCAGCTTCGTGATCGGGCTGGCGTCTGGAAGGGTGGGGCGACGATCCACCCGAAGCCGGGCAGGAATAGCCCGCCGGGCTACCGGCAAAGCTGGTGCGAAGGTCTGTTGTACTCGCCAGCTATCCGACTCGCCTGGACTTTGGCGGCCGAAAGATCCCGGAGCACGCCGTTCCCATCCGTGTGATACGTCCTTACCGTGCTCGGGTTGAAGACAGCCGCCGACTACCTATCAACGCCCTATACTATTCATCACGTATGCGTGTAGATCGCATTTATCTCTCCTCCACATTCCAGGATCTGGAGCTTTTTCGTTCTGCCGCCGGACGTCAGTTGAGGCGGATGAATAAACAGGTCGTCGGCATGGAGGATTATGTCGCAGCCGACGTCCGCCCCTTGGACAGATGCCGGGAGGACGTTGACAGGTGCGACGTCTACGTTGGGCTCTTCGCATTCCGATATGGCTTCGTGCCTGAACATGATAACCCGGGAAGATCCTCCATCACGGAACTCGAATACCGCCACGCAGTGGAGAAAAAGAAGCCCTGCCTGATTTTTCTGCTGAGTGATGACGCTCCCTGGTCGAGAAACTTCATGGACGATGTCACGGGCGATGGGGATGCCGGAAAGCGAATCAGAACCCTGCGCGACGAGCTTTCGAAAGATAGACTTGTGAGCATTTTCAGAAGCCAGGAAGAATTGATCGCTTCAATCAGCGCCGCAATCAACAGGCTGGAGGCTAAGCAATCGAATTCGGCGATCGCAGGTGAGCCACGCGTAAGCTTGTCGGACCTCCCGGTGTCGGGCGAGCACTTCAGCGGACGCGAAGCTGAACTTGAGCGTCTCGATATTGCTTGGTCAGACCCGGCCACATACATTGTGAGCATTGTCGCGTGGGGGGGAGTCGGGAAATCAGCCTTGGTAAATCACTGGCTCGGGCGAATGGCTCAGAACCGGTATGGTGGCGCCGAGCGCGTCTTCGGCTGGTCTTTCTACCGGCAGGGTATTAATGACAGACTCGCTTCCGCCGATCAGTTCATCTACGCGGCACTGCGCTGGTTTGGAGATGCCGAACCCTCCAATGGCTCGCTGCGCGATCGAGGCGCGAGGTTGGCAGAATTGGTGCGACGCCAAAAGACCCTCCTCGTGCTCGACGGTCTGGAACCTCTTCAGTACCCTCCCGGTCCTAACGCGGGCAGGATCAAGGACGATGCGCTACAGGTGCTGCTCCGTGAGCTCGCGGCTCACAACTCGGGATTGTGCGTTGCTACCACGCGAGAACCGATAATTGATATCGCCGCGCGGCAGGGCACAACAGCCATCCGTATCGACCTGAGTCATCTGGCGCCAGCGATTGGTGCTCGCCTCTTGCAGGATCTAGGAGTGCACGGCACCCAAGATGAGTTGCAGAGCCTGTCCGAAAAATATCATGGACATGCCTTAGCCCTGACGCTCCTGGGAACATATCTTCGCGACCTATATGACGGCGATATCAGGCACAGTGGGGAAGTCCAAGTCGTCCCGGCAGATCTCGAAGAAGGCGGCCAAGCTCGGCGCGTGATGTTCTCTTATGAAACATGGTTCCGGCAGAATGGCCGGTTCAGCGAACTTGCCGTCCTGCTGCTGCTCGGTTTTTTTGATCGGCCTGCAACCCCTGCTGAATTGGAGTGCCTGCGAGAAGCAAATGACCTAGGGTGGTTGGGCGAGGCTCTCCGCCGCCTTACGGACGACGACTTCAGGCAAGTAGCGGCCCGGCTTCGACGGTCCGGGTTACTGCTGCCGGCCGAAGTTCGGGGCGATGCTACGTTCGATGCTCATCCGCTCGTACGCGAGTACTGCGGCCGGCGATTGCGTGAGAGTCATCCTGAGATATGGCGCGGCGGAAACAACTGTCTTTACGAATACTTGACGCGTCCTTCGAAAAAGGAGCCCGAAACGCTCGAGGAAATGCTACCGTTGTACGCCGCCGTTGCCCACGGCTGCGCGGCCGGCCGTCATGAGGATGCGCTTTTCAGGATCTACTGGAAACGGATTCAGCGGCGAAACGAGTTTTACAGCCTCAAAGTGCTTGGGGCTGTTGGGGCCGATACGGCAGCACTTGCGAACTTTTTCGAGCAACTGTGGGACAAGCCGGTACGCGAAATTTCCGCTAGAGGGCAGTTTCTCCTGCTAGAGCAGGCTGGGGAGAACCTACATGTTCTCGGCCGCGTTTCGGAAGCCGTGAAGCCGATGAAACTGCTCTTGCATCGCAGTCTCGGGGCCAAAAGATGGGCGGAAGCGGTCAAAGGAGCCATTACCCTCAGCGAATTCTCTTTGACAATGGGGGAGATTCAGGACGCCATCTCTTATGGGCGAGACGGTATCAAGTACGCGGACATCAAAGGAGGCCTTTTTCACCGACAGGTTAGCAGGGCAACTTTGGCCGATGCATTACACCAGTCTGGCGATTTTTCGAATGCTGCGGAATGGTTTGCAGAAGCAGAAGGAATCGAGCGCATGCGTCAGCCGACGCGTCCGCAGCTTTCTTCAATGCAAGGCTACGCATATTGCGAACTTCTCTTGACCCTCGGGCGATTTGATGAGGCCGAGCACCGCTCCGCTCAAGCCCTCCAGTTCGCTGAGTCGAATCGTTCGCTACTCGCCATCGCACTCAGCAGGCTCGCTCTCGGCCGCGCTTGTCTGCTTCGCGCATGCCGCCATGGCTCAGCAGATTACTCGCTACCATTGGCTGAATTCGACAAGGCGATCGAAGGCTTTCATCGCGCCGGCGCTGAGTTTCAGCTACCGCGAGGCCTGCTCGCGCGTGCTGAGGTGCGTCGGCTCCAAGGCCGGCTAGCTGCCGCCGGCCGAGACGTGCGCGAAGCCAGGGAGACCGCAGCGCGCGGCCAGATGAAACTCCGGGAGGCGGACTGCCTTTTGGAAATGGTCCGAATCTCCATCGCAGGAGGGGACACCCATAGCGTGGCGAGCACTCTAGAAAACGCCCAGCGGATGATTGATAGCATGGGTTACCATCGGCAACGAGGTGCTCTCAAGGAATTGCACGAACTGATAGGGTCGCAATAGAGAGCGCTGACTCGCACACACTGGGAACTGCCCCCGCACTGGATTCCTGGTGCGAAATGTTCTCCTCACCAACAGCCGCGGCGCTTTCTGATGATGTGTGGACTGCTCCGGTCGGAATGCGAGCTACCAGACTGCGGGGGGCGTTGTCCGGCGGGATCGATGTTTCTGAATGATCTCCGCCAAGGCGCGAAGCGCCTCGTCGGCTTCTCCCGCATTGGGAAAGGCGGCAGTTACATCGGGTTCCAGCACCACCACGGCACTCCCCGCAGCGTACCGGGACGCGTACTTGTCCGGCGAGGCGCGGCTGAAATCATACTCCGGAAGATTTCATCGGCAGCAGCCCGATCGGTGGGTTTGCCTTTAATGAGTGACTTCTTCATAACTCCTCCGCCGGGGACCGGTCGTTCGGCCCACAATCCACCCAGGCCGGGAGGCCTATGCTACCATTCTCCCGGATGCTCCAAGACCTGCGCTACGCCGTACGCAACCTCACCCGCACGCCGCTCTTCACCACCGTAGCCGTGCTCTCGCTCTCCCTCGGCATCGGCGCCAATTCCGCCATCTTCACCGTCGCCGACCAGGTCCTGTTGCGGTTGCTCCCGGTCCGCTACGCCAGGGACCTGGTTTTCTTCACCAGCCCCGGTCCCCAAACCGGCAACGTCTCGGGCGAGAACATGTTCTCCTACCCCATATTCCAGGACTTCCGCGACCACAATACCGTCTTTGATGGCGTGGCGGCGCGCTTTGCAACTCCACTGAGCCTGACCTATAACAACCGCAGCGAACGCATCCAGGCCGAAATCGTCTCCGGCACGTATTTCCAGACTCTGGGCCTCGACACCATCCTCGGCCGTGGCTTGGCTCCGGAAGACGATCGGCTACCCGGCTCGCACCCCGTCGTTGTCTTGACCCATGACTTCTGGCGATCCCGGTTCGGCGCCAACCCGGCCATCCTGAACCAGACGATCCTCCTCAATGGCAGGCCGATGACGGTGATCGGTGTCACCGCCCCCGGCTACCGCGGCTTCGACGTGGCTTCCCGCACCGACGCCCTCGTGTCCACCATGATGAAGCACGAGATGACGCCAACCTGGAACGGCCTCAACAACCGCCGCTACATCTGGCTCCAACTCATCGGCCGGTTAAAGCCGGGCATAACCGTGGCCCAGGCGAAAGCCAGCCTGGAGCCCTACTACCGCGGCCTGCTCATTATGGAACTGCAGACCATACCGTCGCACTCCGAAAGCTTTCGGGAGCGTTTCGCGGCCAAGCCTCTGATTTTCGAATCGGCCTCCAAAGGCGTGTCGGATTTGCGCGTCGAATTCTCGGCGCCATTGCTGATCCTGTTCTCGATTGTGGGGCTGTTGCTGCTGATCGCCTGCGCCAACGTGGCCAATCTTCTCCTGGCTCGCGCCGTAGGCCGCCAGCGCGAAATCGCGGTGCGCCTCGCTACAGGCGCCAGCCGGATTCGCCTGGTGCGTCAACTGGTCGTCGAGAGCGTAGTCCTCTCCTTGGGAAGCGGCGCCGTCGGCCTCCTGGTGGCGTGGTGGGTCAGTAGTGCTCTCATCGGCCTGCTCGCCAATTCTGCCGATCTTGGCCTGGCGGACGGCCTCGACCTGCGCGTCTTCGCCTTCACCTCCGCCCTGGCCATCGCCAGCGGCGTTGTGTTCGGCATGGTGCCGGCGTGGCAGACTACTTCGCCCTCGCTGGCCCGCACCCTCAAGGACCAGGCCGGCAGTGTCTCCGCCGTCGCCGGCCACGTACTGCTTCGCAAGGCCCTGGTGATTTCCCAGGTTGCGCTCTCCCTGCTGATGCTGATCGGCGCCGCTCTCTTCGCCCGTTCGCTGCACAATCTGAAGAACGTCGACCTGGGTTTTCGGCGGGAACGCCTGGTGGGCTTCATGCTCGACCCCTCCTTGAACCATAACTACAAACCCGCCCCGGTGCGCCAACTGGCGGAGAGTCTGCAGCAGCGTATCGGCGCCATCCATGATGTGCAGTCGGCAGCCATCGGCCAGAACCCCGTTCTCGCTGGCAATGAGGAAGAGAACACGATCGTGGTGGAAGGCTATCAGCCGAAAGAAGACGAGAATATGAACCCCTGGTTCGATTTCGTCAGCCCCGGCTACTTCACCACCATGGGGATCCCGCTGCTCGCCGGCCGCGATTTTACCGCCCGCGACCGCGATGCCGCCACCCGCGTGGCGGTGGTCAACGACGTGTTCGCGCAGTATTTCTTCAAGAACCAAAACCCGCTGGGCCGCCGTTTCCGCCGCGCCGGCGATAAGCCCCGGGACATGGTTGAGATCGTCGGCGTGGTGCGAGGCTCCAAGTACGGCCGGGTCGATGAAAAAATTCCGCGCGTCGTCTATTTGCCGTTCGCGCAAAACCCAACGCCGGGTTCCTTGATGGTCTACGCGCGTACGGGCGTGGACCCGAAGTCTCTATTCCCCGCCATCCGTCGGGAGGTCGCCTCACTCGATGCTTCGCTCCCCGTCGCCAACCTGCGCACCATGGAGGAGCAGGTCGACGAAGCCCTCTCGGCCCAGCGCATGATCGCCACGCTTTCGGCTTTCTTCGGCATTCTGGCGACGGTGCTCGCAGCCATCGGCCTCTACGGAGTGATGGCCTACATGGTGACGCGCCGCACCCGCGAGATCGGAATCCGCCTGGCGTTGGGCGCGGACCGCCGTGACGTGCTTCGTCTGGTGATGCGCGAGGTCATCGTAGTGACCGCTGCGGGCGTGGCCATCGCCATCCCGATCTCCCTGGCGCTCACCCGCCTGGTTCGGGCTCAACTCTACGGCATCGTGCCCAACGACCCGTTAAGCATTGCGCTGGCCGCCCTCGCACTGATCTCCGTAGCCCTTCTGGCCGGCTACATCCCGGCCGAGCGCGCCACCCGCGTCGATCCGATCCGCGCCTTGAGGTATGAGTAGTGGCACAGGTCTCCAGGCCTGTGTTCTTCTTACTTACCTACCTCGCAAACCTCCGGAAGAAACTGTCCCCATTCCACCGCGGCCGGGCCTCCGCATTCGCAACCCTCTCCAGCAAGCTCATAATAATCCGATCGAACTTCGCCGCCGCACTCTTGTCGACCGGCTGGTTCAAGTCGTCTGACGGTTTGTGGTACCGGTCGCGAAGCCAGTCCTTGTGAATCTTCTCCTCCGCCGAGCCGAATTCATACCCGAACTTGAAGGCCAGCGCCGGCACCCCTCTGCGGATAAAGCTGTATTGATCGCTGCGGATGAAGCGGTTCTGTTCCGGCTCCTTATCGGCCTGCACCGCCACTCCCGCATCCTTCGCCGCCGCCCGAATCGTTTCACCCAGACTCGATTCCCCCAGCCCTTGCACCTCGATTACCTTCAGCTCATTGAGCGGCAGGAACATGTCGAGGTTGACGTCCGCCACGATCTGCTTTGCCGGCACGGTGGGATGCGCCGCGAAGTATCGCGAGCCGAGTTCGCCCTTCTCCTCTCCGGTCAGCGCCAGAAAAATCACCGACCGCCTTAACTTGCCGCCCGACTCCTTCATCATGCGCGCAATCTCCAGCACGCTGGCGATTCCCGACGCATCGTCCATGGCGCCGTTGTAGATGGCGTCTCCATTCACCGGCCGGCCCACCCCCACATGGTCCAGGTGTGCCGACATAACCACATACTCGTCCTTCAACCGCGCGTCCGATCCCGGCAGCATCCCGATCACATTCGACGCCTCCAGGCGATCCCGCCGGATTGCCGCTTTAGTCCGCAGCCTTCCCACGAGCGGAAACTTGGGCAAAGCTTCATTCGCCGCTGCGGCTTTCAGAATTTCATCGGCCGTATGTCCCGTGCCCTCCAGGAACTTGTCGATCCCGTGCCGCGCAATCGTCACCGCAACTGCCATCCCGGACGCTTCCTGCATATTCGGATCGGCCAGAACAAACGTCGGCGGCGCCGGTCCTCGGCCCCCATCTTGCCCTCGGCCCCCGTCGGGCGGCTGCCCATTCACGCCGCGGGGACTCTGAATGGTCGCAATCCCCACCGCGCCGGCCTTCTGGAGCGTGTTCCAGCGCTCCACCGCCGACGAGTAGTGAGACTTGATGTTCCCCGAGGCATTCACCGGCCCCGCGCCATTCACATACACCGCGATCATGCCGCGCAGATTGAGCCCCTTCAGTTCGTCGAATTGCGCCTCCGGCACCTGAAGGCCGTACCCGACGAAGACCATGGGCGCTTCGAGCGCCGGCGCCAGGTCGCCGCGCGTGCTGAGCGAAGCATCCTGCCGCGTCAGTAACTCCGCGTTGCCATCGCGCACCAGCGCTAGACTCGACTCTTCTTCCACCAGTTGTCGGGTTTCGAACTGCACCGGCTGCGCATATCCCGAAGTCCCCATCGGCTTCAGGCCGAACCTCTCAAACGCCGCCGCCACGTATTCCACCGCCTTCCGGTAGCCCTCCGAGCCCGTATTGCGGCCCTCGAGCCGGTCATCTGCCAGGAACTGAACATGCGCCCACCAGAGCTTGCCTTCAGCCTCGAAATCGATGCTGGCGCCAAAGACCGCCAGACCACCCAGAAGCAAAAGAGCACATCGTTTCATGGATGATATTGTCCTACCTTCCACTGGCCGCTGGGACTGGCCGGCCACCAGCCACCGGCCGCCGCCATCCTTCCCTTCGCGCTATAATCCCATCAACGCCAAGTTGAGGGTATGCGAGCCTGTCTGTTGATCGTAGCCGCCGCGGCGGCATCCGCCAAGACGTATCCGGTTGACGGCATCGTGCTGGCCCTCGACCCCGCCGCCCGCACCATGCTGGTCTCGCACCGGCCGATCGCCAAATACATGCCGGCTATGGTCATGCCGTTCCGTGTCGAACAACCTGGCGACCTCGCGTTCTTATATCCCGGCGCCCGCGTGCAGTTCGATCTCGTAGTTACCAATCAGAGCTCGCTGGCTCGCAACGTTCATAAGTCCGGCGGGCCGGACGCCGCCATTCCCGCCCCCAAGGAACGGCTGCGCATCGGCGACTCGGTCCCGGCGTTTCAGCTCACGGATCAGTTCGGCCACACCGTGCAGCCGGCCGGCCTGCGCGGCAAAGTGGTCGCCATCGACTTCATCTACACGCGCTGCCCCCTGCCCGACGTCTGCCCGCGGCTCTCCGCCACCTTCGCCACGCTGCAGCACCGGTTTCGCGGCCGCGACGTGCTGCTGCTCTCGGTGACGGTGGACCCGGATTACGATACGCCACCGATCCTCGCCGATTACGCCAAACGCTGGGCGGCCGACGGCGCCATGTGGCGCTTTCTCACCGGCGATATCGCCCCGCTCGCCTCGGCGCTGGGCGAAGTCTACTGGGCCGACGAAGGCTCCATCGGCCACAACTCAACCACCTCGATCGTCGACCGCCAGGGCCGCCTCGCCGCCGTAGTGGAGGGATCGAGTTACCGCGTCGACCAACTCGAACACCTGATCGCGCGTGAACTGGAGAATCCGCAATGAAGCTCGTAGCGCTCCTGACCCTCGCCGCAGCGCCGCTCGTCCTCGCACAGGCCCCCAAAGTCGCCGACAATTGCGCTCCGCCGCCCAGCGCCCTGGCGCCCACGCTGCCGGCCAAGCTTCTGCAAGGCATGGGAACGGTACACTTGGCCATCACCACCACCAGTCCCGAGGCGCAGAAGTTCTTCGACCAGGGCTTGGCGCAGATGCATTCCTTCTGGGCCCGCGAAGCCGAGCGCTCTTTCCTGCAAGCCGCCGCGCTCGATTCCGCCGCTCCTATGCCGCACTGGGGCATCGCTATGGTGGCCGCGGGCGACTGGCGGCCGCGCTTCCAGATCGACCTGCTCGAACAGGTGCAAGGCAAGCAGACGCCGCCGGCCACTTCGCGCGCTCGCGCCGCGGCCCAGCGCGCTGTCGAGTTGGCGCAGGTGCCCGGCAAGGCCACGGACCTCGAAAAGCTGTACATCGCCGCCATCGCCGCCCGGCGCGATGCCAACGCAAAGGATCCGGAGGAGGCCTTCGTCAAGGGTCTGCGCGCGCTGGTCGCCGCTTACCCGGACGAGGTCGAGGCCCAACTGGATCTGGCCTTGATGATCATGCGCGGCTTTTCGCTGCCGGACAAAAAGCCCAATGCCCCGGGCAGCACAGAGGCCGTTGCCATCCTGCGCGGCTTGTTGCCCAAGGTCCCCGAACACCCTGGCGTGCACCACTACGTGATCCATGGTTTCGAGGGCGCCACCTTCGCCAAGGAAGCCTGGCCGAGTTGCGAAAAGTATGCGCAGCTTGTGCCGAACATTCCGCATGCTCTCCACATGCCCGGCCATATCTACTCGCAGACCGGCCGCTGGCCCGATGCGGTGAAGGCGTTCAGCGGCGCTGCCGCCAGCGAGCGCGCCTACATGAAGCAGGACAAGCTCTACGGCAGTGGCCATCACGGGCACAACGTTCACTACCTGGCCACGGCCTACTCCTTCGAAGGCCGCTACGACGATGCCGTCGAGGCCGCCAAGGAACTGCTCGGCTACACGGAGAACCCCGGCCAGGCCGCGCAGCCTGACGCCATGGGGACGGCGCGCGCGCAGGGCTTCTTCGCCATGATGCGGACGCTGGTGCAGTTCGAAAAGTGGGACGCCATCCTCGCCGGCGGCTTGCTGCCCGAATTCGGCAAACCTCGCCAGGACGCCTGGCGCCACTGGGCCCGCGCCCTGGCATACGCGAACACCGGCAATGCCGCCGCAGCCAAAGAAGAGCAGCGTCTGTTCGAAGCATCGATGACCGATTTTCGCGCCAGGACCAAACTGCCCGATCCGCCCGAACTTCAGGTGGCGCGCCAGGAGATGCAGGGCCACATCGATTTGGCCGACGCTCAAGTGGGCCGCGCCTTGAGACAACTCGAGGCCGCCTCCAAAGCCGAGCGCCGTCTCACCTACACCGAGCCGCCGTATTATCCGCGGCCGGTTGCCGAAGCTGTGGGCCATGCGGCGCTGAAGAACAACAAGCCCGCTGTGGCCGAGCGCGCCTTCCGCACCGCGCTGGAGCAGTACCCCAGCGACGCTCACGCCGAGCAAGGCCTGAAAGCCGCGCTCCGCACCGGTGCCACGGAACTCTTAGCCGCGCGGGAGTAGCGCTGGCGATCCGGCCGCCGGGGCGACCCTGTACGGTCAGGCGGGCCGCGTTTCCGTCATGATGTGAGTCAACAGTCCATCGCCTGCCGCTCCGTGGCCAGAAGTTGCTGCGAGATATCATCGGACGCCGCCGATGCCTTCACGCTCAGCAACCAGGCGGCCGGCTTTACAATACCCCGCCGCGTGGAGCTTCGGGAACCTCGTACTATTATTGAGTTGTGAGTATGGACTTTGAGGTAGACCCACAGACTGAGGCGCAATGGGTGGAGGAGTTCGAAGCCGCCGCCAGGCGGCCTCTGGAGCAGCGGATCAGATACGCCTTCATTCACACCTACAAACCCGTCTTGGATGACGCCCCGTTCCGTGCATTCGACACCATGGAGGAGTACCGCAAATGGTGCGAAGACAACTTGCCCGACTGGTTAGGGTATGGCCGGGTTTGACTACAAGCAGGCCGAAGAGATTCGAGACGCCTTCGAGCGCCACCAGATCCAGTACCTCTTCATAGGAAAGTCGGGAGCCATTCTGCTGGGATATCCCGACACGACACAGGACGCCGACGTCTTCGTCGACAAGAGTTCCGTGAATTGCGAACGGATCGAGGGCGCGTTACGGGAACTCGGTTTCGATCTGACGGAGGGCCAGGTGCAAGACCTTCGCCGTGGGAAGGACTTCATCCAGTTGAAGAATGGCCCCTTCGATTTGGATTTGGTTTTCGCTCCCGACGGAATCGAGAGGTTCGAAGACGCCTGGCAACGTCGAGTGGACGTGCAAGGGTTTCACGTCTGCAGCATCGACGATATCGTCGAGAGCAAGAGGGCGACGAATCGGCAGAAGGATAGGGAATCGTTGCCGCGCCTGCTCAAGTTCCGGGAGTGGTTGAAGAAGCCGCACTGAATGAGCTACTCGAAGACGATTGTCTGCCTGGCCAACTCCAGAAGATACTTGGGCAGATGCATTGCCGGCAAAGAGGTCCGCGCCGATGCTCACGGTGAGTGGGTTCGCCCGGTGAGCGATCGCCCGACTGGCGAGGTCTCCGAAGAAGAACGCCGTTACCACGATCGCCGTGAACCAGGCAACCTGGATATCATCGAGATTCCGCTCCTGCGGCCTGCGCCCATGCTCCATCAGACCGAGAATCATGTCATCGACGCCGGCCGCCTCTGGCGCAATACCGGCCAGTTGCCGGTCTCCGACCTCCCGAATCTGCTGGACCACCCGGCGACGCTGTGGTCGAACGGCGATTCCGCCCATTACGGCCTCAATGATCGTGTCAGCCAGGAGGAAGCGGCCGGGTTCGATACCTCGTTGTGCCTCATCGACCCACAGGGCTTGACCATTCGCGTTCAAGTGGAAGGCTCTGGCGTCGGCCGCAGAAGGGTGAGGGCGCATTTCGAATACTCTGGTGTGCCGTACGTTCTGGCGGTCACCGACCTCCCCGCGGAGCGCGCGTTTCTCCGGAAGGCCAACGGCGATTACCCGCTGGCCGATGCCATAATGTGTCTGAGCCTGGGCGAGCCGTTCGCCGACGGCTACTGCTACAAACTGGTGGCCTCCATCATCGGATCCTCATGAAGCCGGCTGTTTACACGATCGGCCACTCCAATCATACGCTGGAGCGCTTCACCGGGTTGCTGACGATGCACCGGATCGCGACCGTTGGTGACGTGCGGTCCAGCCCGCATAGCCGCTTCAATCCCCAATTCAACCGCGAAGGCCTGAAACACATGCTGGGGACGTCTGGGGTCGGCTACGTGTTTCTCGGCCGCGAGTTGGGCGCCCGGAGTGACGACCCAGCCTGTTACCAAGCCGGCAGAGTTCAGTACGACCGGCTCGCCAGAACCGCTCTCTTCCAAAAGGGTCTGGATTGGGTGGAGGCAGCCGCCAGGGGCGATCGTCTGGCGTTGATGTGCGCCGAGAAGGACCCGCTCGATTGCCACCGCGCGATCCTGGTGGCTCCACATCTTGAGGCGCGCGGGTTTACGATCGAGCACATATTGGACGACGGCGCCCTCGAGAGCCACGCGGAAACCATGGATCGCCTGCTGCGCCTGCTCGATCTCCCCGATCAGGACCTCTTCCGCTCGCACCAGGACATCCTGGAGGATGCGTACCGGATGCGGGGCGAGCGCATCGCTTACGAAAAGGAGCCGGCCCAATGAAGATTTACACCATCGGCTTCACCAAGAAATCGGCGGAAGCTTTCTTTACCAGGCTCCAAACAGCCGGCGTGAAGCGCCTGGTCGATGTTCGCCTCAACAACACATCGCAGTTGGCCAGCTTCGCCAAGCGCGACGATCTCCGCTACTTCGCGCGAGCCATTTGCGGCATCGACTATGTGCACCTGACGGAACTGGCGCCGACGCAGGAAATCCTGGACGCCTTTAAGAAGCAGAAAGGCGACTGGGCCCTATACGAGCGTCGGTTTCTGGCGCTCATAGCTGGTCGGCGCGTGGAGAAGACCGTATCCCGAGCAGTGCTGGATGGGGGTTGCCTGCTCTGCAGTGAAGATACCCCGGAACACTGCCACCGGCGTCTGGTTGCCGAATACCTGAAAGAGAGGTGGGGCGGCGTGGAGATCGAGCACCTGATTTGAAGCGGCAACCCCGCCGCGTGGAGCGCTGGTACCATCAAAAAGAGTACCCGATGATCTTCACTCTCCCATTAATTAACGCTGGCTGAGGAGACGACGCGCTTGGCGCTGGCTCGCGCTCAAGGCACGACGCCCGAAGACCTTGTTCGGCAGGCGCTGGAGCCGATCCTCAAAACCGGCGTCCAAAATCCGCTTGAAACAAAGCCGCGCCGGCGAATTTCGGAAGGAATCGCCGGCCGCATGAAGGCGCTGTCGGACGAAAGTGTTTGACCGCCTACCGAAAGACGGAGCGAGCGAGCACGATCATTACCTTTATGGGTCACCCAAGAGGAACGGGTGAAGGCTGTATTCGCGGACACTTTCTACATGATAAGGCGTTGGAGTTCGATCGGCCCCTGGGTTCCCGGATCATCGTAACAACTGATGAAGTTCTCATTGAGTTCCTGGCATTTTGCGCATCCGATCCCCGGTTGAGAGTCGAAGCCGCTTTGGCAGCCCGGGATATTCTCGACGCCGAAGTTGTCCGCGTTGTGCCGGAGACGCACACCTCGTTTCTGAATGGACTCGAACTTTACCGGACGCGGCCAGACAAAGGATACAGCCTTACCAATTGCATCTCGATGTTGACCATGCGACGAGAGGCACTCACCGATGCGCTTACCAACGACCGCCATTTCGAGCAGGAAGGCTTCCGGCCACTGTTCCGGAATCCCTGACCACCCGGCCCCTACCCCGCCACCCTCTCTAAACTCTCCGGCCCGCAGATCGCCTCCACCGCCGTCTTGAACTCGCGGTCGGGCCGCACCTTGGCCTCCACGTCCAGCAGCACCGAGAAATCGCGCGGCGCCTCCAGCCGCAATCGCACCGAGGTCCCGCCTGGCTTCCGCTTGAACAACTCCTCGAGCGCCGCCGCCCGGTCCGTGGCGCCGTTGCGCCCCAGCCACACGCGGATCGCGATCACCGCCGGCAGATCCACCCGCGCGTTGTCCAGCGCCACAATGTTCTGCACCGAGATCTTCGGCGGGCCGTTCTCCTCCGGCAGCACCAGGCCCGTGATCAGCACCGCCTGATCCTCGATCACCTCGGCCGCCAGGCGCTCATAACTGGTCGCGAAGACCAGCCCTTCGAGCGACCCGCTCCGGTCTTCCAGCGTCATCGCCGCCCAGGGCTTGCCTTCTTTGTTGCGCTTGCGCGTTACGCCGGTCAGCACGCCGCACAACTTCACCTCCACGCCCTTCGCCAGCCCCTCCAGGTTGGAACTGTCGTGCGTCGCCAACTCGGCCACCTTTTCCGCGTACCGGTCGAGCGGGTGGCCGGTCACCCAGAATCCCAACAGTTCCTTCTCGCCCGCCAGCTTCTCCTTGTCGGTCCAATCCGGAACGTTGGGCAGCGGCATCTCGTGATGCTCTTCGGCCAGCATCTCGCCGAAAAGGCCCGCCTGCCCGCACTCGCGATCGCGCCACGCCCGCTGGCCGGCTTCCATGGCGCCTTCCACCGCCGCGAACTTCTGGCTGCGCGTGCCCGCCAGCGATTCCATGGCGCCCGCCTTGATGAGGCTCTCGATCATGCGCCGGTTGATGGCGCCCAGATCCACCTTTTCGCAGAACTGGTGCAGCGACGTGAAACGCCCCACCTCGGCGCGCGCCTTGCCGATCGCGTCCACCGCCGACTGGCCCAGGTTCTTCACGGCCCCCAGTCCGAAGCGGATGGCGCTACCATGGACGCCGCCATCCGGCGTGAAGCTCCACTCGCTGTGGTTCACGTCCGGCGGCAGGATCGTGATCCCCATCTCGCGGCACTCGTTGATGTACTTCACCACCTTCGCGGTGTTCCCCGTTTCCGACGTCAGCAGCGCCGCCATGAAGTCCACCGGATAGTGGGCCTTCAAATAGGCCGTCACGAATGCCAGGTAGGCGTAGGCCGCCGAATGCGACTTGTTGAAGCCGTATCCCGCGAACTGCTCCATCAGATCGAAGATCTTCTCGACCTTCTTCCCCGGCAGGCCCTTTTCGGCCGCCCCTTTGACGAAGCGCTCGCGCTGTTTCGCCATTTCCTCGGGCTTCTTCTTGCCCATGGCGCGCCGCAGCACGTCCGCTTCGCCCAGCGAGTAGCCCGCCACGCGATTCGAAATCTGCATCACCTGCTCCTGGTAGACGATGACGCCGTAAGTCTCCTCGAGCAGTTCCTGCAGTTCCGGCAGATCGTACGTCACCGCGCGCCGGCCCCACTTGCGCTCGATGAAATCGTCCACCATCCCGCCCTGGATCGGGCCGGGCCGGTACAACGCGTTCAGCGCCGTCAGGTCCTCCAGCCGGCTCGGCTGGTAGCGCCGCAGAATGTCGCGCATGCCGCTCGATTCGAACTGGAACACGCCGCTGGTGAAGCCCTTGCAGAAGACCTCGTACGTGGCGTGATCGTCGAGCGGCAGATCTTCCGGCACCAACATCACGCCGTGGCGTTTCTCGATGAGCCGCAGCGCGTCCTGGATCAGGGTGAGCGTCGTCAGCCCCAGAAAGTCCATCTTGAGCAGCGCCAGTTTCTCCAGGCCGCCCATGTCGAACTGGGTCACGATTTCGTCGCGGTTGGTCTTGTACAGAGGAACCAGCTCACGCAGCGGCTGCGGCGAGATCACCACGCCCGCGGCGTGCACCGAGCAGTTGCGCGCAAGCCCCTCCAGCCGCAGCGCGACATTCAGCAGATCGTCTACCTTGGGGTCCTTCTTGCGCGCTTCGTCGAAGCCCGGCTCCATCTTGAACGATTCCTCGAGCGAGATGTTCAGCACGCCCGGCACCAGCTTGGTGAGCCGCTCCACATCGGCGAACGGAATCTCCAGCACCCGGCCCACGTCCTTGATGGCCGCCCGCGCTCCCAGGGTGTTGAACGTGATAATCTGCGCCACCTGCTCGCGCCCGTACTTTTGCGTCACATACTGGATCACCTCGCCCCGGCGGTGCATGCAGAAGTCCACGTCTACGTCGGGGAAACTCACCCGCTCCGGGTTGAGGAAGCGCTCGAACAGCAACCCATATTGCAGCGGGTCGATATCGGTGATCTCCATCGCGTAACTGACCAGGCTTCCCGCCGCTGACCCGCGGCCCGGCCCTACCGGGATCCCCTGGTCTTTCGCATACCGGATGAAGTCCCACACGATCAGGAAGTAGCCCGAGAACTTCATGTTCTGGATCATCTTGATCTCGCGGTCCAGGCGCTCGGTGTACTCCGCCAGGTCGTGCTTCAATCCGCCCTTGGCGCGCATCGCTTCCAGGCGGGGCCGGCGCTTTTCGAAGCCCTGCCGCGCCACGTACTCGAAGTAGGTATCGGTGGTGTGGCTCTCGGGCACCTCGAACCTGGGAAACGGCTCCTTGACTTTCTCGAGCGTGACGTGGCAGCGCTCGGCGATCTCCCACGTCCGGTCAAGCGCGTCTTCCAACTCGCCGAACAGCTCCATCATTTCGTCGCGCGACTTCAGGTAGAAATCCGGCGTGTTCCACCGCATCCGGTTCGGGTCGTTGAAGCCCTTGCCGGTCTGGATGCACAGCAGGATCTCGTGCGCGCGCGCGTCTTCCCGGCGCAGGTAGTGCGAATCGTTGGTGGCCACCAGAGGGAACCCGGTCTCGGCCGAAAGCCGCGCCAGCTCGGGCGTCAGGCGCTTGTCCTGCTCCAGATGATGATCCTGCACCTCCAGGAAAAAGTTGTTCTTGCCGAAGATGTCGCCATAGGTGTTCGCCAGGCGGCGCGCGTCGTCGTGCTTGTCGGAGAGCAGAGTTTCGGGAATGTGGCCGCGCAGGCAGGCCGACATCCCGATCAGCCCCTTGGAATGCCTGGCCAGCAGATCCGTGTCGATGCGCGGCTTGTAATAGAAGCCGTCCAGGTACGCCGTGGACACCAGGTCGATCAGGTTTTTGTACCCGTCCTGGTTCTCGCACAGCAGCACCAGGTGGTTGTAGCGGTCCGTGTCCGAGCGCGTCTTGTGTCCCTGCTGCGAGACGTAGACTTCGCATCCGATCACCGGATGCACGCCGCTGGCCTTGGCGGCATTGTAAAACTTCACAGCCCCGAACAGGTTCCCGTGATCGGTCATGGCGACCGCGGGCATCTTCTGTTCGCTCACGATCTTCATGAGCTGATCGATATCGCAGGCCCCATCGAGCAGCGAATAATCCGTATGGCAATGCAGGTGGACAAAGGACATTCGTATCTTCCTGCGGGGGAGGCCGATCCATCTCATTCTACCGCCGCGGCCGGTGGGGCAGACAATCTCGCCTGCAGCCGGCTTTTAGCCGGTGCTGTCCGCGCGGTAGTGCTGAAAGCTGTAAGCTGACCGCTCTATCTCACCGACACCGTGGCTCCGCTCTGGCTCGAGTTCGAGCCGACCGAAACCATGATCTGCTGGTCGCCCGAGCTGATGGTCGTCGGGAGCACCACGTTCAACTGCATTACCCCGGACACGAAGCCTGGCGCTTCACCGGCGTAAATGTAGTTCGCCGCCTGCTGCGAGCCCGATGGCCCGATCAGGATCGATACCTGCAGCAGGGGCGCCGGCGTGAACTGCGGCGCCAAACCTACCGTGGTCACCTTACCCGTGATGCCCGGCGGCGCGGTCTGGCCTTCGCCGGTCATATAGATCACCACGATGTCCCCCTTGGCTGCCGGGTTACTGGGCGAATTCACCGAGCCGTTGCTGTTCAGGATCGCCGCCGGCCCCGTGCCGGAGCCATTCTGCGTGAACAGCCCGGGTTGCGTAGTGGCCACGTTCAAGGACACGGCGTTCGAGCTCTGGCCCAGGTATTTGACAAAGACGTCCACCCGCTGATTTGTGAACAACGAAAGTTCATAGGGCACCACGGCATTAATCTGGGTGGCGCTGGCATAGATCATCGGGCAGGCGAAGCCTCCGGCCAACACTTGCACGCCGCCGATGGTCGTGGCCACTTTGCCGGTTGAATCCAGAGTGAGCCCCACCGGAGTAGACGGCCCAATGGGATGCTGCGCGTCGCTGGCAAACAGCGAGACGATCTCGCCGGGCGAAATGGTCGTAGCCGTCAGGAAACTGGCGGCGGCGTTGGTCAGTTTGGACACGGTCGGCAGCGGCGCCGTCACCGTCAGGCTCACGCTGATGGTGGTGGTTCCCAGCGCGGTGCCCGAACCGGCAACCGTGATGGTTCCGGTATACGGCGTCGTAGAGCTGTTCAGTCCCGTGGGAGTGACGGAAACAGTTACCGTGCCCGGCGTAAACCCGGCAGCCGGCGAAACCCCGAGCCACCCGCCGCTGCTGGTAGCCGTTGCCGTAAAGGTCAACCCGGTGCCGCCCGTTACCGAAATGGTTTTCGAAGCTGGAGCGGGGTCTCCGGCCCGGTAGTTGAATGTCAGCGACGTGGGCGAAGCCGAGACCGTAGGCGCCGTGACAACCAGACTTACCGAAATCGTCACAGGTGTTCCGCTCCCAACTGGCGAGACCAGAATGCTCCCCGTATAAGTCGCGGCGGCCAGGTTGGTGATGTCGACCGATACGGGAATGGCAAGGGGAGTCGTGCCCGAGGTGACGCCGCCGGTCGAGAGCCAGTTGACGCCGTTGGACGTCGTCCTGGATACCAGTACCCCAACCGCCGCCGATCCGACGCCGCTAATATTGATCGTCTGCGTGGCGGGATTGGTTGCGCCCAGTTGCGCCGAAAACGATAGCGACGTTTTATCGCTGGTGATGTTGCCGCCGCCGCCGCCCGTGGTGGTCACGTTGAGCGCGACGGAAACCGTTTGGTTGGTGCCGTTCGCCGTGAACGTGATGGTTCCGCTGTAGTTCCCCAGCGGCAGCGAAGTGGAGGTGACGAAGATGGTAATCGTGGCCGGTGTGACACCGCCGGACTGGCTCACGCTCAACCAGTTTCCGCCGTTCTGCGTGCTGGCGCCGACGGTGAAACTGGTTTGGTTATTGGCCGTCACGGAAATGCTCTGGGCGGCAGGCGATGAGCCGTTGACCGCCGCATTAAAGGTCAAGCTGGCTGGGTTCAGGGTCAGTTGCCCGTTTCCGCTGCTCGCCCCGCCGTTGTTGATCAGCGTAACCGGGATGATCAATGGGCTGTTGGCCAAGCCCGCCTGGGTAACCGTGACCGTCCCGCTCAGCATTCCCTGCGCTTGCGATGTCGGATTGACCGTCACCGAAAACGCCGTCGATCCCGCCGTCTGCGTGACCGTGATCCACGAAGTAGTCGTGCTCGCTACCGGCATAATGGATGAGGCATCGCTCGCCGTCAGGGCAATGGCCACCGGGCCGGGCGCCGCATCGCCTGTATGGTAGTTGACCAGCACGGCGCCCGGGCTCGGCAAGAGGACCGGGCTTGCGGTGACGACCAACGTAACCGAAACGCTTTGAATGACGCCGCTAATGTTTATCGAGACACTCCCGGTATAGGTGCCGGCCGCCAGACCATTCGGATCGATTTGGACCGTAGTGCTGCTGGTGCCATCCTGTTGGAGATTGGCCAGGATCGTGGAGAGGTTCAGCCAGGTTCCATTCGTCGGGTTGTTCACCGCTGTACTGGATGTCCACCTGGCACCGGGTGTGCCCGTGATCCCGATCACCTGTTGTGCTACCGCTTGCCGGCTGGTTCCGGTCTGGTAATAGAAGTTCAGCGATGTAGGCGCCACCGACAGACCGTTCGAACCGCCGCCGCCGCCACTGCCGGTGCCGATGATGAACGTGACCTGGACACTAGCCTGCTGAGAGCCAATATCAATCAACAGGCTGCCGAGGAGCGTTTGGTTGGTGGTGTACCCGGCCGCGCTTGCCGAAATGTAGATCGTGGTGCTTCCGGAGCTAACCGAGGAAGGCGCGCTCAATACCGAAAGCCATGGGGCGTTTTGCGGAGCCACGGATAGCGCCCCGCCCACATTGGTGGTCAGGGTGACCGGCACCTGGCCGGAACTGTACCCGATCGGCGCGCTCATCGTGACCGGGTTCGGGGAAATCGTTATGGTCGACGTACCCCCGTTCACCGTCAGGCTGACCGTGATGCTCCCCGTGCCGCCATTCACATCGCTGAGCGTAATAGTCCCGCTCCAACCTTGCGTGCCGAGCAGAGTGACGTTGGAGCCCGCTGAAATGGTGAGCCCGCTGGTGTAGGCGGCGGTAGTCGTTAAGTTGGAGTTTACCAGCAGCCAACTATTGGAACTGGATGCGGTTGCGGTATAGTTCGTGGCGCCGGTTGTAGACGTGAGTGTCACAAACTGCGACGGAAAACTTCCGCCGGTCGTGTAGCTCAGGGAAACCGGGTTGATGTTGGATGTGATCGTGCCGGTGCCGCCCGTCCCGACCGTGAATGTGATCTGGACCTGGGTAGGTGTGCCGCCGCCCGTTGGGGTGATAGTCACGGTGCCGGAGTACGTGTTGGTGGGAAGACTGAACGCGCTGGCGCTCACATTCACGAAGGCGTTGGAGCCAGCCACCACGGAGGTGTAGGCAGTGCTTGCCTGGAGCCATGAGCCCAAGGGAGTATAGCTTATCGTGAATGGGACCGCGCTGGCGCTGAGCGTCGAAAGGGTGATGTTCGCAGTGGCCAACGTGCCCGACCCGGGGCTTGCCGAGAGAGGTATGCTGGTCGGAAACGCTGTGATCGCACCGCTCTGGCCCCCGCCGCCCCCGCTGCCGCTCGTATAGGTAACCGTGAAGGTGCTGTCTACAACACCCGTCGCAGGAGTGGTGGCGTGCAGGGTAACCGTCGCTGAGTAGGTGCCTTGGTAGGCGCCTAGCGACCCCACTACAAATGCCAGAGTCGCGGACGCAGTGGACGTAGTGCCGCTGGTAGTGGTAGTTGTGGCCGTCCCCGGAAAATGAACCCAAATCTGCGGGTCTCCGGAGGGCACCGAAAAGCTGCCGAGCGTCGCATTGAAGGTAATCGGGGTTGCGGGATCACCCGATCCGCCAATGGTGACCTGACCGCCACCAAGAGTAAGCGTCACCGTTCCGATGGCATTGAAGGTGGGCTGAGCCTGGAGTCCTGGCGCTATCCCGAACAGCGCGAGCGCGGAAAAGAGAGCAGTCTTCTTGAGTAGAGTGTGAGCGGCGTCCATGATTTTCCTCGGCATGTTGATGATACAACATCACCCCGCTGGAAAGCAGACGAAATCCTCTGTTTCCCTAACGACTTAAATTGGGGGACGGACGCGAGCCTCTTCCATCATACGATTCTATTTCAGAATCTGGAAAAGGTTGCTGTAATCATCCGTCCACAAACGTACAGATCTCTCGGTTCGGACGGGAGCCGAAGCCCCCAGTTCGTCCGGCGTAAATCCGGTTGTGGCTGAAGCCATCAACACCCACGTCGCTCCGAACACGTCTTGTGTATCGTCGTCTTCCGTATCCACCACGCGGGCGGCTTTGCCCGCCGCTTTGGTCTCGCCCAGCAACACCGGTTGCAGGTCCAGGTAACGGTTGGAAATGTGCACGGCCAGGATTCCGTCCTGCCGGAGGTGCCGGAAATATAGCAATACGGCTTCCTTTGTGAGCAAATGCACGGGTATGGAGTCGCTGGAAAACGCATCCACCGCCAACACATCGAAATTCTCCGGCGCTCCCTGCTGGAGTTCCCGCTCCAGGCTCAGCCGCGCATCGCCCATGGCCACATCCAGTTTGGCTTTGCAATCGGGCAGGAAGAAGAACTCCTTGCGCGCCAGGCCCAGCACCAGGGGATTGATCTCGTAAAACCGGTAGTAGTCGCCCAACCGTCCGTACGCCGCCACCGTGCCCGTGCCGAGCCCGATCACGCCCACGCGGATTGCCCGGCCGGTCTTCTGCCTGGCGCGAATGGCCACACCGATGCCCGTATTTGGACCATAATATGTGGTTGGCAGATCCCGGCGAGCCGGATTCAGGTATTCCTCGCCGTGGTTGATGGTGCCGTGCGTCAGCGTGCGCGTGGCCTCCAACTCGTCCGGCGTCCCGCTGTCCCGCACTCGCAAACCACCGTAGAAGTTGCGCGTCAGCACGCGCGCGCCCCGGACTTCTTTCTGGATTTGCATTCCTACAAATACGGTTAGCGCCAGGGTCAGCGCCGCCGACACCAGCGTCATCGGCAGACGGCGGAACCAGGCCAGATCCTGGTCCTGCCGCAGGACCCAAACCACCAGAATGGCGCAGCCCGCCAGGCCGAGCGGCATCTCGTAAAGGGCGTTGAAAACATGCGGCGCCACCAAGCCGACCAACAGACCGCCCAGCGCTCCTCCGGCCGACACCATCAGGTAGAAGTGGGTGAGATACCGCGGGTGCGGTTTCAGCCGGGCCAACTCCCCGTGGCACACCATGCAGCAGGTAAAGAGTCCAAGCGAGAACAGGATCACCGTGACGGCGACCGCCGGAATGTGCAGTTTGCCCAAGCCTGGCACGGGCACATCCATGTTCTTATCGAGCGTCTCGTTCATCGTGTACGCCATGCTTCCCAGCGCCACAACCAGCAATTGGATGTAGGGATTTCGCTGGTACCAGCCGCTGCCTTCGAAGCAGAGAATGAACGTCAGCAGGTAAATGCTCAGCGGCAGCACCCACAGGAATGGAATGGCGGCCACGTTCTGCGAAAGGTGGTTGGTGATGGCCAGCAGCAACACCGATGCCATGGCCGGCAACAACAGCCACATCAGATACTGTTTCGGTTCGGGAGCCGCCGCGCCTGATTTCGCGTCAGCCTCGTCACCGGCCCCCGGCCCACTCGCGCTTTCGCGAGCCTGGGCCCCGGCCCCCGCGCCGACGGCCGTCACGGCGCACAACATCACAAAGGCCGCGTACCCGATGGACCACATCTTCGCCTGCACGTGCGTTCCGAAGTTGGGTTCGAACGCCACCGGATAGCTGAGCAGCGCCACCATCGAGCCGGCGTTCGACAGCGCGTACAGGCGGTATGGCATGGAGCCATGGAACCGGCGCGCGTACCAGGCCTGCACCAGCGGCCCGGTGGTCGAGAGCGTGAAATAAGGCAGGCCAATGGTGACAGCCAGCAAGCCCAGAATGCGCATGGTGGGGTCCTCCCCGCCCAAGGGCTTCCAGGAGGCATCCGGATAAATCGGCAGGACCACGGCGCTGGCAGCCAGCAGGGCTCCGTGCACCAGCAGCTGGGCGCGCGGTTTCAGGTAGCGGACGAGTGCGTGCGAATAGGCGTAACCCAGCAGCAGTACGAACTGGAAAAACAGCATGCAGGTGGTCCACACCGCGGCCGACCCGCCAAACCACGGCAGGATGCTCTTGGCAATCACCGGCTGGACCTGAAACAAAAGGAAGGCGCTGACCAGGATGGTGAATCCGTAAAGGATCATTTGTAGGCCGCCACCCCCGTAACCCTCTCGCCGATCACCAGCGCATGAATATGGTCCGTGCCTTCATACGTCTTGACGGTCTCCAGGTTGCAAAGGTGACGCATCACCGGGTATTCGTCCGTGATTCCGTTGGCGCCCAGCAGGTCGCGGCTCAACCGGGCGCAATCCAACGCGATCGCCACGTTGTTTCGCTTCAGCATGGAAATGTGCGCCGGCTCGATCTTCTTCTGGTCCTTCAGCCGCCCCGCCTGCACCGCCAGCAGTTGCGCCTTGGTAATCTCGGTGATCATCCAGGCCAGCTTCTCCTGCACCAGTTGGTGCGAGGCGATCGGCCGGTCGTCAAACTGCTTGCGCAGGACGGCGTACGCCCGCGCCGTCTCGTAGCAGTCCATGGCGGCGCCAATCACGCCCCAGCCGATGCCGTAGCGCGCCTGCGACAGGCAGGAAAGCGGCGCCTTGAGTCCCTTGGCCCCGGGCAGGCGGCAGCTTTCCGGGACGCGGCAATCGGCCAGCGCCAGGCTCGAAGTCACCGAGGCTCGCATTGACCATTTGCCGTGAATGTCCGACGACGAGAATCCTGGCGTGCCGCGCTCCACCAGGAAACCCACCAGGCCTTCCTTGGCGCGCGCCCAAACCACCGCTACGTCGGCGACGGTGCCGTTCGTGATCCAGGTCTTCTCGCCGTTCAGCACCCAGGTGTCGCCATCGCGGACGGCGGTGGTCCGCATGCCCGCCGGGTTCGACCCGAAATCGGGCTCGGTCAGCCCAAAGCAGCCCACCGCCTGCCCGCCCTGCAGCCGCGGCAGCCATTTTTGCTTTTGTTCGTCCGACCCGTAGGTGTGGATGGGGTACATCACCAGCGCGCCCTGCACGGACACGAAGCTGCGAACCCCCGAATCCGCGCGCTCCAATTCCTGCATGATGAGCCCGTACTCCACGTTGCTCATGCCGGCGCAACCGTAGCCTTCGAGGTTGGCGCCGAAAAAGCCCAATTCAGCCATTTCCGGAATCAACTCCGCGGGAAACCGGGCATCGCGATAGCAATCGCGGATCAGGGGCAGAATCCGCTCGTCGGCGAACCGCCGCGCTGTCTGCCGCACCATCAACTCCTGTTCGTTGAACAGCGAGTCGACGTAAAAGTAGTCCACACCTCGAAAGCTCATGCTGAATTTCTTTCCCCCCTATTTGAACACACTGTGGGGCAAGGCTCCTGGCCTGCGCCAGGCGTCGGCGGCCGAGGGCGACGAATCTGCCCGAGACTCCTGCAAAATTGCGCACACGTATCTAAGTGGCGTATTTTCCGTGGAATGCGGAGGGAGGTCGGGTGTGTGGGTGACGCATCTTCGGGGTCATTTTCGAAAGATGCGTCACCCGCCTGATAAAGGCGCACTGAGACCCAGCTTCCATCCTCGGGTGTAGCACGGGCCGAGGTTGATTCCGGGTTTAGAGACCCCGAAATACCGGAAAGAAAAAGGAATATAAATGTTGATTCGGACGGCCGCCTGGTTTCTGCCGAACGGCGCGGCGCGTTATCGAGTTGATGTCCCTACCGGGCGCCGGATGCCGGTCACATTGCGGGCGAGGGGTGTATCCTGAGGTCATGCAGGTGGTCTTCCCAGACGTCGAAACGCGCGCCAGGATCGAGAACGGCGCTGGCCCCATGAGTGAAGCCGAGTTTTTCGACTTTTGTGCCGGGAATCCGGATGTGCGCATCGAGCGTGACGCCACCGGAGAGATCATCATCATGCCCCCTACCGGAGATGAATCCAGTTACCGCAATGGTGAGCTAACTGGGCAACTGAGCACTTGGTCGAAGCAAGATGGCCGGGGCCGGGCCTTCGATTCCAACGGGAAGTTTCTGCTGCCCAACCGAGCAGCCCGTTCTCCGGACGCGTCGTGGGTGTTGAAATCTCGTCTCGAGCGGCACACAAAGGAAGAAAGAAGACGCTTCCTCTCCCTCTGTCCCGATTTCGTGGTTGAGCTGATGTCGCCTTCAGACCGCCTGTCGAAGTTGAAAGCCAAGATGCGCGAATGGATGGAGAACGGAGCCTCACTCGGTTGGCTGATCGATGCCGACAAACGGGCCGTGCACATCTACCGCTCCGGTCAGGAAGCCGAAGTGTTAACTGGCGTCGATCACGTTACGGGCGAAGGACCGGTCGAAGGCTTTCGGCTCGAACTTACCGATATCTGGGAAGGGCTGTAACTAGCCATAACTCTGAAACAGCGCGTCGACCAACACGACCGCGAGATCGCAGCTATCCGCAAGCTCGTGCTTGCCGCGACCGCATAGCTGGCTCGCACCAGAGGCTCACGGCTTCTCAGCGGGAGACCGGCGGCGAGCAATTCGTGGCGTGGCAGACCTGCGGCCCGCCCCACCGAAACCAACCCAGGCAGGCCGCGGATCCTGCTGGCTTCGGTACGACATCCGGCAGGGCTGTAGGCCTGGTACGGCGGCATCACTCAAGGCCAGTCAGTGTATCCTAAGGTCATGCAGGTCGTAATCCCGGATGTCGAAACGCACGCCAGGATTGAGAACGGAATAGGGCCGATGAGCGAAGCCGAATTCTTCGATTTCTGTGCCCAGAATCCGGACGTGCGCATCGAGCGGGACCGGAACGGAGAGATCATTATCATGCCCCCGGCCGGTGGCGAAACCGGATACCGAAACAACGCCCTCTCAGCCCAGCTATTCCTGTGGTCGGAGCAAGATCGCCGCGGACGCTCCTTCGATTCCAGTACCGAGTTTCTTTTGCCGAACGGGGCCGCGCTCTCACCGGACGCATCTTGGGTGTTCAATTCCCGGCTCGACAAGCTGACCGAGGAAGAAATGAGGCGGTTCCTGCCCCTCTGTCCCGATTTCGTAGTGGAGTTAATGTTAATCTCACCCAGTGACCGCCTGCCCAAGGTGAAAGCCAAGATGCGCGAGTGGATGGAGAACGGCGCGGCTCTAGCTAGGTTGGCTCATCGATGCCGATAGCCGGGCTGTACACTTATACCGCGCTGGTCAGGAACCTGAGGTAGTCACCGGCATCGATCACGTGACCGGCGAAGACCCGGTGGCGGGATTCCGGCTGCAACTCGCTCGCATTTGGCAAGGCCTGCGGCGCCAGCGGTAACTCCCGCCTCCCGCTGGCGCCGCTTGGAAAAGCGCGACACGTTTACGGGTATAAGCCGCGGATCCGGCTGGCTTCGGCCACTCGGCTCACGCCGAGCATGTTCGCCGCCAGCCGCATATTCACTTTCTTCTCCTGGCGGATCTTCAGCACGTCGTTGAACGACCGCTTCATGATCTTTTCCAACTTGCTGTTCACGTCCTGCTCGTCCCAGAATAGGTGATTCTCGTCCTGCACCCATTCGAAGTACGAAACGGTCACGCCGCCCGCATTGCACAGGATGTCCGGAATCAGGAAGACGCCCTTGGAGTCCAGGATCCGGTCGGCATCGGGCGTCACCGGGCCGTTGGCAGCTTCCGCCACGACCTTCGCTTGGATGGTGTACGCGTTCTCTTCCGTGATCGCATTTTCCAGAGCCGCCGGAATCAGGATGTCGCACTCCAGGCTGAACAATTCCTCGGGCGTGATCTCCTCCGCCGCCGGGAATCCCCTCAAGGAGCCCGTGCGTTCCTTGTGCATGATCAGCTTGGGAATATCCAGTCCGTGACGGTTGTAGATCGCCACTTGCGAGTCACTGGCCGCGACCACCACGGCGGACGCGCTGTCGAGTAAGTGGGCCGCAACCGACCCCGCGTTGCCGAAACCTTGTACCACCACGCGCGATCCCTTCACCGGGATGCCCAGATGCTCGCATGCGCTCAACGTCGTGTAGAACACGCCGCGTCCGGTGGCTTCGTTCCGTCCAAGCGATCCGCCCAGACTGATGGGCTTGCCGGTCACCACGCCATGAACCGGATATCCTTTGTTCATACTGTAGGTGTCCATGATCCACGCCATCACCTGCGGCGTGGTATAGACGTCGGGCGCCGGAATATCTTTCTCCGGCCCGATCAGCGGCAGGATACCCGAGGCATAGCGGCGGGTCAGGCGTTCCAGTTCACCCAGTGACAGGGATTTCGGGTTGCAGGTAACGCCGCCCTTGCCGCCGCCGAACGGAATATTCACCACGGCGCACTTCCACGTCATCCACGTGGCCAGCGCCTTCACCTCGTCCACCGTCACGTTGGGATGGTATCGAATACCGCCCTTGGCTGGACCACGGCTGGTATTGTGCTGCACGCGGAAGCCGTCGAAGTGGACAATTTTGCCGGAATCCATCCGGACCGGCACGGCCACCGACAGGATGCGCTCCGGGTACTTGATCATGGCCCGCAGCCCGTCATCGAGTCCCAGCGCATTTGCCGCCAGGTCGAAATTCTCCAGTGCTACGTCGTATGCATTTTTAGGAGTTGTTGCGGTTGCTAACATGGCTAACCTCATTTTCCGACTGTAGAGTCCAAAAATCTCTTTACCTCCAAATGATATTCGCCATTAGGCACCACGTCAAGGGGGTGTGTGCTATGTTGGGGAAGAACGCGCGATACTACCCTAGTGCCCCCTGCCCACGCCTACGGCTACGTGCTGTCTCTTCCCGAGCGCGCTATCCGATCTCTTGGCGCGCTCTCGGGTGGCCTGCTTCGCGAGATCGGCAATGTCGCTCTCCCCGCGAGCATCCGCCGCACCACGCTATACCGCACCATGGTCGATGTCGCGCTGCGATTCCTCATCGAGGAAGTCGGCCAGGTGGAAGGCGTCTATCCCAGCGAAGGCCGGTTGGCCGAGAATTTCCTCCTCAAGCGCACCGCCAGCCACGGCATTGAACTCCTCGGCATTCTGGCCTTCCACGCTTCGCCCATCTGGGTGCTGGCCGCGCTGGCCGATGCCACCGGCGGCGGCCGCAAGCTGATTCAGGAAATTGCCCAGGCCCTCGAGGAAGAAGGGCTCCTGGAGAGCGAAGTCCGCTTCGAAACCATGGAGCAGATTCTCGATGGGTTCGAGAGGACAAGCGAGCATCTGGCCACCACGCTGAATCTCCCGCCGGTTGACATCCCCGGACTGCGGCGCGAATGGCTTCAGTTGAAGGACGAGCTGCAGAGCATCCCGCCCAGGAACGTCCCGGCGCTCGTCCGCGTGGAGAGCATCTGGGACGACCTTCGCCGGTCGGCGGAGCAGCAGAAGCGGCCGGTATTCGTGATGTCGTCCCTGATGGCCGTCTCCACTGTAGCGCACGTGCCGGCCAACGTGCTTTGGCTTTCGCGCGCGGCTCGCTCCGCGGCCCGGCGCACCGGCAAAGTTCTGGGCGAAGCCCTCCTCGATCACTATGCCGAGGCCTTGGCCGAAATCGGCCGCACCGGCTTCATCCCGTATTGGCAGCGCGAATTCCGTCCGTATTTGCACGCCGCGGCGACTCAGTTTGCGCCAGGCCATGAATCGCTGACGGAGCGCCTGTTGCGGAGGCGGTAATAAGAGGCAGTCACCGGCGTGCAAAAATGCACATTGCGGCCGGGAAGCCTATTGATTCCGGGTGGGTTAAGGCTTTGGCAGGTGATTTGCTCCATCCCAGATCATGAAGAAGATACTGCTCGCGCTGATGTTGATTGCCGGAAGTGCTGCTTATGCCCAGGTTTCCATTGGAATTCGAATCGGACCTCCTCCTCCGCCACGGGTGATTCGGGTCAGGCCGGTAGCTCCTAGCCCGGGATACTTCTGGGTGGATGGCTATTGGTATCCAGTCGGGAATCACTACAAGTGGCATGACGGATATTGGACCCGGCCGCCGTACGGTGGCGCGATATGGGTAGGCCCGCGCCACGACGGCGAGCGTTATTATGACGGCTATTGGGAAGGCGATCGCGGACGCATGCGGCACGAACACGGGTGGGACCGTGACCGCCACAAACGCGATTGGGATCATGACCGCCATTGAGGCGATGCGTTTATTCCTGAGAATCCCGAGTCGGTGCGCCTACTAGTTTCATACGCTCCAGCCTTGTCGAATGCGCCTGGCGGCCATCTTCGCCGTGCTGTCGGCAGCCGTTGCACAACCGCCCGATCCGGCTTATGTCCCGCTCGCCCGCGCCTACGATGCGCTTCGCGCGCGAGACTATGACACTGCCATTGCCGCGTTCCAACAGGCCGTCGCAGCCTCGCCCCGCCGTCCCGACATCCGCAAGGACTTGGCCTATACGTACCTGAAGGCCGGCGAAAACCTCCTGGCGCGCGACCAGTTCAGCGAAGCCATGCAACTGGACCCCGCCGACTCGCAGGTGGCGCTGGAGTTCGCCTTTCTCTGCTACGAGACCAAAGAACAGGCACAGGCGCGCCGCATCTTCGACCGCTTGCGCCACGCGCGGAGCGCCTTGGCGGAGACCGCCGAACGGGCCTTCCGGAACGTCGATGCTCCGCTCGCCGCGGGCATCGAGCGCTGGTCGCGGGCCATCGCCAGCGGCGCCGATAACTTCAGCGCCCACTTTGAGTTGGCCACCCTGGCCGAGCAGCGCGACGAGCTGGCCGTGGCGGCGGAGCATTACGAAAAGGCCTGGCGCCTCGTGCCCGACCGGCGCAGCGTGCTGGTGGACCTGGGGCGGGTCTGGCTGGCTCTAGGACGGCTAAACGAAGCCAATTCCGCGCTGTTGGCCGCTTCCCGCGGGGGCGAACCGCGCGCCGCCGAGCTGGCACGCGAGCTGCTTCCCGCCCACTATCCCTACGTCGACGACTTTCGCCGGGCGCTGGCGCTCGACCCGGCCAACACGGAACTACGCCGCGAGCTAGGCTACCTGCTACTGCGGATGGATTTCCCACGCGAGGCCGAACTGGAGTTCCGAAGCGTTACCGAAACCGCCCCCGACGACTTACTCTCGGCCACGCAATTGGGATTCCTGCTCTACGCCCGCGGCGACCAGGCGGCGGCCCAGCCACTTTTTGAGCGGGTCCTGGCCGGCAAAGATGAAGACCTCGCCAATCGCGTGCGCGCCGTGCTTCGCCTGCCCCAGGTGCTGAAGGCGCGGCCCTCCGCGGCGCCGCAGGTATCCATCGACGCCAAGGTTATGGCGGAACGTTCTATCAAAGCCGGGTATATGAAGGACGCTCTGAAGTACCTTCAGGTGGCGCACGAAGCCGACCCGGGCGATTTCGGGGTGATGCTCAAGCTCGGTTGGACGTATAACATCCTCCACCAGGACGGTTCCGCCTACCGCTGGTTCGACCTCGCTCGAAGGAGCCCCGATCCGCAGATTGCCACGGAGGGCAACCGTGCCTGGCGGAGTCTGCACGGTTCGTCCGAACGATTCCGGACCTCCGCCTGGCTGTTCCCGATATTCTCGAGCCGGTGGCACGACCTGTTCTCCTACGGCCAAGTGAAGACCGAAGTGAGAACCGCTTTGCCGATTCGCCCTTATCTCAGCCTTCGCTTCGTGGGGGACACGCGGCAGACCATCGGCGCGGCGGCGCCACAGTACCTTTCGGAAAGCGCGGTGATCGCCGGCGTCGGTCTCGCCACCGTTCCGTGGCGGGGCATCACGGCCTGGGCCGAGGCCGGCAACTCGATCGGATACCTCACCCACCACATGGTGCCGGACTACCGCGGCGGCTTGTCGATGGCTCGAATGATTCGGACCGAGTCGACGCGCTGGTTTGCCGCTACTACCGTGGACGCACTCTTCGTGAGCCGTTTCGGCAACGATTTCCTGGTTTATGCCCAAAACCGCCTCGGCTACGCCCGCGGACCCGAATATTTGCGTACGCAGCTCTACTGGAACGCCAACGTGACCATCGACTCACAGCGCCAGGACTGGGCCAACTTCTTCGAAACGGGGCCGGGCCTGCGCGTTACAAGCTCCTGGCTGCCCCAGTCCATGTACCTGACGGTAAACACGTTACGGGGCGTCTATCTGGTCGGCGAGCGGCCCCATTTTACCGACTTGCGGACGGGGATCTGGTATGCGTTTGTGCACTAGCTTCCTGCTGTTGGCCGTGACCGCGGCAGCGCAATCGCCCGGGCCGATGCCGTATTTCTCGGTGCTGTCCGAGGATGCAGGCGCGTGGCCCGAAATCCTCCAGTCGATTGGCCTGCAGCGCCAACCTGCCGGACTGGCGCGCATCTTCGTTGCCCGGACCGGCGCCGCAGCTTCACCGGAATGGCCGGCGCGAGTGGAGAAGGGCGCGGTGCTGATCCTGGAAGGCGAATCGTCCCTGGCCGATGCCTTCGGATTCCGGCGCACGAAGGAGAACGTGCGGGTCAGCTCGTTGACCGATATTCACCGGCCTACTCTGCCCATCATCTGGGAGAAGGGCCTGGAACTGCCGGTGTTCCAGATTCCGGAGGCAGCGACCGTTTTTGCCCGGGAACGCTGGACCAAGGCGCCCATGTCCGCCGGCTTGCGGCGGGGCTCAGGCGCCGTCCTGTGGATTGCCGTTCCACCTGGCGAACGTGGCTATGAGCGCTTTCCGTATCTCCTTAATGCTCTATGCGATCTGGGGATGGAGCCGCCGTTCCACACGGCACGCCTGTGGGCGTTCTTCGATTCGGCATACCGGTCGCGGGTGGACCTGGACTACTTTGCGAAACGCTGGCGCAAGGCCGGGATCTCGGCGCTGCACGTGGCTGCCTGGCAATTCTACGAGTCCGACCCGGAGGGCGACGCCTATCTGCGGAAACTGATCGAGGCGTGTCACAGGGAGGGCATTCTGGTCTACGCCTGGCTCGAACTTCCCCACGTCAGCGAGAAGTTCTGGGAGGCGCACCCCGAGTGGCGCGAAAAGACCGCGCTCCTGCAGGACGCCCAGCTCGACTGGCGAAAGCTGATGAACCTGACCAATCGCGACTGCTTCCGCGCCGTATCGGCCGGTGTGATGGAGCTGGCGGGGCGTTTCGATTGGGACGGCGTTAACTTGGCGGAACTCTACTTCGAGTCCTTGGAGGGTGCCGGCAATCCTTCGCGGTTCACGCCCATGAACGACGATGTACGGAGGGAATTCCAGGAGCTGTCCGGCCAGGACCCACTGAAGGTTTTCGCGACGCCCGCGTTTCTGAATTACCGAGCCGACCTCGCCCGCCGGATAGAGGAAGAATGGCTGGGCCACCTGGAACAGATTCGCCGGCAGAAGCCGCACCTCGATCTGGTGCTGACCCATGTGGATGACCGTTTCGATACGCACATGCGGGAAGCCATCGGCGCCGATGCCGCCAAGGTGCTGCCGTTGCTCGACAACCACAGCTTCACCTTCCTGATTGAGGATCCCGCCACGGTCTGGAACCTGGGTGCGCAGCGCTATCAGACCATCGGCGAGCGCTATCGGGCGCTGACCGGGCACCGCGACAAGTTGGCCATCGACCTGAATATCGTAGATCGCTACCAGAACGTGTACCCCACCAAACAGCAGACCGGAACCGAACTCTTCCAGCTTGTGCACGCGGCGGCGGCCAATTTCCCGCGCGTGGCTCTCTATTTCGAAAATTCGCTGCTGCCGCCCGACCTGCCGCTGCTGCCATCGGCGGCCGCAGCCGTGACCCGGATCGAGAGGATGGGCCCGAAACTGGTGGTTGAAGCGGCCACGGCGGTCGGGATTCCGTGGAAAGGCCGAGCGCTGGTGGATGGGCTCGCGTGGCCCGTGGCGTCGGACGAGACGCTTTGGCTGCCAGCCGGTCCGCACGCGGTCGAGCCGGCGCCCACGGTCCATTCTCCGCGGCTGCTGTACTTGAATGCGGATCTGAAGGCGGCGCGCGTGGTGAACTCGACGACGATCGAGTACTCGTATCAGTCGGCGTCGCGGGGTATCGGCATTTTGGATCGGCCAGTGAAGTCGATGCAGATCGACGGCGCCGAGGTGGCCCCGACCCAACTGCTGCCACGCGGCCAGCACGTGGTGAGCGTGAGCTGCAACTGACGGAGTCGGTGGCCGGTGGACGGGGACCGGGCGTTTCCGGGGGAGAATCGGGTAATCAGAACTGAAAATAAGGGAAAAGCAACCGTTGTGGAATTCCGGGGCGCCTAGTGCGCGTCCGCTCCGAAGGCGAGGCCATCGACGATCTGGCCAAGCGAGTAGCGGAGCTCGGGGGTTCCGGTTGGTCGCCGCCCGTTCCGGGTAGGTGTCGGCCCCGGTGGAACGGCGAAAACGGGACATGCATGTCCCGTTTTTGATGATTGGTTTGTTGAAAATAAATGGTTAGGCGCCACGGGCAGGACATTTTTGTCCCGTTTTGAGGATCTTCTGGAATCGGCGCAGGGATAGCGGCGCGGGGCGCCGAACTCAGCGAAAAAGCGGACTGAGCGAAATTCTTCATCCCCATCGCATTTTAGCAGGCGGTATCCAAGGGTTTCCGAGCTTAAAGTCTGTAATACGTTGAAAATGTTGGAGAAAAAATTTTGGAATTTGGCGTCACTCGCGGCTGTGCTATGCTACTGTCCGTTGGCTGAAACAGATTCTCCCAGCAAGGTGCGGGGTGGACGGGGCTCCGCGGCGGTTGTTCCGGATTCAACAACACCGACTGATCCCACGCTGTTGTGGAAAACCTTGTGGAAATGTTGTGTAATTTGTGTGCGATGGGTGCGCGAAAACGATGAACTACTGGGATCAAATCCGAGAATACCTGCAAGCCCGGGTCAGTCTCGAGAGCTATGAGAACTGGCTAAAGGGATCATCCTTCATTGGTTTGGATGGGGACACGCTGGTCGTGTCGGTGCCGGATCGGGAAACGCAAACCTGGCTGGAGACGGAGTACGCTAACTTGATCCGGGTCGGCATTCGCGAGATGGCCCTGCCCGTCCGGCATGTCTCTTACGAATCTCAAGCGATTCGCGGCGTGCAGAACCAAGCGCTGGCTGCCGTGGAAGGCGGTAATGAAGGGGATGCGCAGGCGAGCGTTCTGAATCCCAAATTCACGTTCGAATCCTTCGTCGTCGGGGCCAGCAACCAATTTGCCCATGCCGCGGCCAAGTCGGTTGCTACCAATCCGTCACGCAGTTATAACCCGTTGTTTTTGTATGGTGGGGTGGGTATGGGGAAGACCCACCTGATGCATGCGATCGGGCGTGAACTGATGGACCGGTATGGAACCATGCGAATCATCTACACTTCGAGCGAGCGCTTCATGAACGAGATGATCGCCTGCATCCGCAACGAGCGTATGCAGCATTTTCACCAGCGCTATCGCGAGGCCGATGTCCTTCTGATTGACGACATCCAACTGATTGGAAATAAAGAACGTACCCAGGAGGAGTTCTTTCACACATTCAACGAGCTCCACGACCACCAGAAGCAGATAGTGCTCTCCAGCGATTCGCCGCCCAAGGACATTCCAGGCCTTCTGGACCGCCTGCGATCGCGATTCGAGTGGGGACTCATGGCCGATATTCAACCACCCGATCTGGAAACCAAGATGGCCATTCTGGACAAGAAGGCCGAGGCCGACGGGGTCCGGCTGCCGGACGATGTGCGCGCGTTTATGGCCTCGAAGACCAAGGGCAACGTGCGCGAGTTGGAGGGCGCGCTGATTAAGCTAATCGCGTATTCGTCGCTGACTGGCACGCCGATCAACCTGCAGATGGCACAACAAGTTCTCAAGCACATGGTCCATGTCCAGGACCGCCGCGTGACGATCGATTCCATCCAAAAAGCCGTGGCTGAAAAGTTCCAAGTCAAGCAGTCACAACTCAAGGAGAAGAGCAACACCAAAAAGATCGTATATCCTCGTCAGGTGGCCATGTACCTGGTGAAGGAACTGACGCAGGCCTCTTTGCCCGAGATCGGCCGTTCCTTCGGCGGCAAGCACCATACCACCGTGATCCACTCCATAAACAAAATTGATAAGCAACGTCATATAGATCCGGAATTGAACAGGATACTCCACAGTCTAATGGATTCATTACAATGACTTTAGCAATCCTATCCACAACCGGCCTTTAAACTGGCTGTCGTGCGAATGTGCAAATCCATGCCCAGCGCGGTTTTTGAGGGCTTTTTGGGGTGCCGATTCCGCAACAAGCGATAGCCAAAAGTAGCTGAATTTAGTATAATTTAGGTAGTCTTCAACAGTTTGCACAGGCCCTATGAATGCGGTTCTTATAGTGTATATAGATATAGCCCCCTAGAGAACAGGAGCAGTGGCCATGGAATTCACCGTCAACAAGAGCGATCTGGTACGCGAACTGAGTCTGTCTCAAGGCGTGGTGGAAAAGAAAACCACCATACCGATTCTCTCGAATGTGCTCCTCGAGGCGGTGGGAGACCGGATCGTTTTGACGGCAACGGATCTCGAACTCGGTATCCGGTGCTCGTGCCCGGCACGCGTGAAGAGAGAAGGCGCCGGAACCGTGCCTGCGCGCAAGCTTCTGGATTATATTCGCCTCCTGCCGGAAGGCGATCTGAACGTGAAGTTCCTGGATAACCATTGGGCCAGCATCACTTGTGGCCGGTCCCGGACCAAGATTCCGGGAATGTCGCGAGAGAGTTTCCCGGAACTGCCGGAGATGCCCGAACCGATCGCTTCCATCCCGGTAAAGATTCTGGCTAGTATGATCGCGCGCACCGCATTCGCTATTTCGATGGAAGAGTCGCGTTTCACATTGAACGGCTCTCTGCTGCTCATGCGGCCCGAAGGTCTCACGATGGTTGCCACGGACGGCCATCGTCTGGCCTACGTGCAGGCCACGCCAGAGCAGAGTGGTAACGTCGACAAGCCGTTTCGTGCGTTGGTTCCGAAGAAGGCCATGGCTGAGTTGACCAAACTGGCCGACGATACCGAGGCAGATCGCAAACTGGCTTTTGCAGGCGACGACAACCATCTATTTTTCCAGGTGGGTCAGCGATTATTGATCACGCGGAAGCTGACGGGCAACTTTCCAGACTATGAACGAGTGCTGCCAAAAGACCATCAGCACACGGCGACACTCGAGAGGAACGAGATCCGTTCCGCCATTGAGCGTGTGGCTCAATTTGCCGATGAGCGTTCGCGGGCGATCCGGGTACAGTTTGCCGCCGGTGAAGTGCGCATCTTTTCGTCGTCGATGGAAACCGGAGAGAGCGAGGAGAGCGTACCTTGCGAATATGGGGGACCCGATCTGGAAATCGGCTTTAACGCCCAATACCTGCTCGATTTTCTACGCTCCATTGCGCAGGACAAGGTTGCGTTTGAGTTGAAGGATCAAAAGAGCGCCGGCGAGCTGCGACCAGCCGGCGATAGTGTGCCCGATCAATATCGATATGTAGTAATGCCGATGCGAATCTGATCGAGCGGCAATCGCGACAGCAGTAATCGAAAAAGTCAGTAAGGGAATATGCCTAACGAAGTTAATACCGGGGAGGGTGGGGTTTACGATTCCACCAGTATTAAGGTTTTGGAAGGATTGGAAGCAGTGCGCCTGCGGCCCGCGATGTACATTGGGTCGACCGGCGAGATGGGATTGCACCACCTGGTTTACGAAGTCGTGGACAACTCCGTGGACGAGGCCCTGGCCGGATATGCCAACGAAGTGACAGTGACCATCCACGACGACAATTCGGTCACCGTGGTGGATAACGGGCGCGGCATTCCGGTGGATCTACACGAAGAGGAAGGCGTCTCCGCGGCGCAGGTTGTGATGACCAAGCTGCACGCCGGCGGTAAGTTCGATTCGAAGAGTTATAAAGTATCGGGCGGCCTTCACGGGGTAGGCGTAAGCTGCGTCAACGCCCTCTCCGAGCGGCTGGAATTGGAGATCTGGCGTGAGGGCTATACCTGGCAGCAGGAATACGCCTACGGCGCCCCCAAAGCGCCCCTGGCCAAAGCCGGGCGGGCGGGCCGCAAGACAGGTACCCGCGTCACTTTCAAACCCGACACCACGATCATGGAAGCCACTGTGTTCAACTACGACACGCTGGCGCAGCGTTTGCGAGAACTTGCGTTCCTGAACAAAGGACTCAAGATCACGTTGACCGATGAGCGTGTGGATCCGGAAAAGGTCACCGAGTTCATGTATTTGGGCGGCATCTCGGAGTTCATCAAGCACCTCAATCGCGGCAAACAGGTGCTGCATGAGAAGCCCATCCACTTCGAGACGGAACGCGACCTGCCCAACGGCCGCATCGGCATGGAAGTAGCGCTGCAGTACAACGACGGCTATTCCGAAAGCGTCTTCAGTTTCGCCAACAACATCAATACCGTCGATGGCGGCACGCACCTGAGCGGTTTCCGCTCGGCCCTCACTCGCACGATCAACGCCTTCGGCCAACAGGCAGGCCTGTTTAAGGACGTCAAAGAGAATCTCACCGGCGACGACGTGCGCGAAGGTCTGACGGCGGTGGTCAGCGTCAAAGTGCCTCAGCCCCAGTTCGAAGGCCAGACCAAGGGCAAGCTGAACAGCGACATCTCGGGCATCATGACGCAGTTCGTTAACGAGAAGCTGGGCGAGTATTTCGAGAAGAACTCAGCGGTGGGCCGCAAAATCGTCGGCAAGGCGATTGAAGCGGCGCGCGCGCGGGAGGCCGCGCGCAAGGCCCGCGACCTGACGCGCCGCAAGGGCGCGCTCGATTCAGGCGGTCTTCCCGGGAAACTGGCCGATTGCCAGGAAAAAGATCCGCGCCTTTGCGAACTGTTCCTGGTGGAGGGCGAGTCGGCCGGCGGCACCGCCAAGCAAGGCCGCGAGCGCCGCTTCCAGGCGATTCTGCCGCTCAAGGGCAAAATCCTCAACGTCGAAAAGGCCCGCTACGACAAAATGCTCGGCCACGAGGAAATCCGGTGCATGATCACGGCGCTCGGCACCGGCATCGGCAAAGACGATTTCGACGTCGCCCGCCTGCGTTACGACAAGATCATCATCATGACCGACGCCGATGTCGACGGCTCGCACATCCGAACCTTGCTGCTCACGTTCTTCTTCCGCCACATGCACGAACTCATCTTGCGCGGGAAGGTCTACATCGCTCAGCCGCCGCTCTACCGCATCAAAAAAGGCAAGAGCGAGAAGTACATCAAGGATGAGAAGGAATTCACCAAGGAGATCATGCGGCGCGCCACGGAGAACCTGACGCTGGAGTATGGCGCCGCGGTGAATGGTTCCGGAACCAGGGCGGTTCTGGAAGGTCAGGAGCTGCGCACGTACCTGTTGAACCTGGATGAATTCCAGCAGATGTTCCACAAGGTGGAGCGGCGCTTGCGAAATGCCCAAGCCGTGGAGATCCTGGCCAATGTGGATTTCCGCGTGGACAGCAAAGCGGAATTCCTGGAAGAGGCCAACCTCCGGCCGGTCTTCGACGCCCTCCAGCAAAAAGGCCTCAACCCCCAGATGCGGCGCGATGAGGAGCACTCGTCCTACGGTGTCGCGTTCCGTGATACGACCGGCGCCGAACGCACCATCGGCCAGGCGCTGCTGGCGCAGCCGGAGTACCGGCGTTACCGCGCGCTGGCGCGAGCTACCGCCAAATTCAACCAGCCACCGTTTACCGTGGTGAAAAACGATCGCAAGGAAAGCTTGCCCAACTGGCTCGAATTGCTCGAGTATGTCAAGAACGAGGGCAAGCGCGACGCCTCGGTGCAACGATATAAGGGGCTGGGCGAAATGAACGCGGAGCAACTCGCCGAGACCACCATGAATCCGGAAAAGCGGACACTATTGCAGGTCAGGCTGGAAGATGCGACCGAGTGCGAGGTGATCTTCTCCACGCTGATGGGCGAGGACGTGGAAAGCCGCAGGAACTTCATCGAAGAGAATGCGCTCGACGTGAAGAATCTGGATGTGTAGAAACTCAGTCCGCAAGTTCGTGTGCTGCGTGCCGGATGTCTTCCAACAGGGTTTCCATATCCCGCAGGGTGGTCCGGTGGTTGAGCACGCAGGCGCGCAGCGCGAACGCATCGCCGATCTGGGCGTTTGAGACGTAACTGCTCCCGCCGCGCTGCAGGTTCACCAGAATGCGTTCGTTCAGGCGGTTGAGATCGCCGGCAAACTCCTTTGGACGATAGCGGAAGCAGACAATCGAGAGCCCGACCGGGCACAGCATCTCGAAGTCCTGCGAGGCGTTGACCAGCTCCTCCAAGCGCCGCGCGCAAGCCATGTTTTGGGCAATGGCCTCGCCCAGCAGCCGTGCGCCTACGTACTTGATCAACAGCCACAGATTCAGCGCCCGGAAGGGGCGGGAGAGCTCGGGCCCGTAATCCCAAAACGCGAAGCTCTCGTCTGCCTCCAGGCCGATGGCGCGAGTGTACTCCGCATTCTCACGGAAGGCAGCCAGGGCCGCGCCCGGGTCTTTATACAGCACGCAGCCGCATCCGACCGGCAGGTACAGCCACTTGTGCGGATCGAGTGAAACCGAGTCGGCGTCGGCGATGCGCTCGAACATCGGCCGGGTCTCGGGCGCCAGGCAGGCGAAGCCGCCATAAGCCGCATCGACGTGCAGCCACAGGCTGTGCCGCCGGGCGAAGCCGGCCAGGTCGCCGATGGGGTCGAACGCTCCGGTAGCGGCCGAGCCGGCGTTGGCCACCAGGCAGAAGGGCAGACGTCCGGCGTCTTCATCTTCGCGCACCAACTGCTCCAGGTGGTCCATGTCGATCAGGCGGTGCGCGTTAGTCCGGACGGCGCGAACGCTGGCGGTTCCCAGGCCCAACATCCCGGCAGCCTTACGAACGGAGAAATGGCCTTCCTCGGACACGTAAATGCACATGGGCCGGCGCACCGCCGCCACGCCGTCGCGCACCACGTTGACCCCGGCCTTGGCGCTGCGGGCGGCGGCGATGCCGGCGAAGTTCGCCATCGATCCGCCGCTCACCAGAATGCCCGCCGCCGCGGCCGGATAGCCCAGCATTTCCTTGAGCCAGTTGACGGTCACATGCTCCAGTTCGGTGCCGGCCGGGCCTGACCGCCAGCATGTGAGGTTCACGTTCAACGCCGATTCGATCATGCTGCCCAGGGCGGCGACCGGCGTGCCTGACGAAGTGACGTAGCCGAACATGCGCGGATGCCCGTTGTGGCGGCTGAATTTGCAGACCGCTTCCACGGTCTCCATGAGGCTCTCGAAGTCCGCGCCGGATTGCGGTAACGGCTCCGCGAAGAGACTGCGGAGGGCGGTCGAAGTGGCCGGCTGGACCACGGGGCGGTTGGGTAGCCCGTCATAGTAGCGGGAAATGAACTCGAGCGCGGTGCGGCCGAGGGCCTCGATGGCTTCTGCTGAGGGCGAGAGCTTGTTCGACATGGCGAGACGAAAGTTAGGGTACCAGGAATTCTCCATACACGTTTCGAGGTCAGACACAGTTTTAACTAGTGAAAGGACCATGGCTCTGGCAGATTTGGCGATGGCGGGCGAGGCGGAATTCCCGCACGGGCAGTCTCACTTGCTTGCGGCTGCCAAGGCTGGCGATCTGGCTGCGTTTGAGGCGCTCATGCGGCAATATGAGCGGCTGGTGCTGGTGACGGCGTTCCGCCTGCTAGGTGGCCTGCCCGACGCGCAGGATATTTCGCAGGAAGTCTTCCTGAAGATGTACCGGAACCTGGGGAAGTTGGAGGAAGCGGCGAGCCTGGCGGGGTGGCTCTACCGCGTGACGGCCAATGCCTGCCACGATGCGCGGCGGCGGAAACGGCCAAATGCGCCGGTGGAGTTCGCGGAGGGGTTACGGGCGGGCGGGGCAGATCCGCAGCAAGCGGCAACCGAGGCGGAAAGGCGGCGGGTGCTGGATTTGAGCTTGCGGATGCTGCCCGAAAAGGAACGAGCGGCCCTGGTGCTGCGCGATCTGGAAGGACTTTCGACGGAAGAGGTGGCGCGCGCGCTGGGGTCGAGCGCGGCCACGGTGCGGTCGCAGGTGTCGAAGGCCCGGGTCAAGGTGCGGGAATTTGTGGAGCGGTATTTCAGGAGTCAGTGATGCATTGCCTGGATTGGGAAGAACGCGTCGCCCTGCATGTGGGCGGCGATTTGCCGGCAGCCGAGGCGGCCCCGGTGGAGCAGCATCTGGCCGGGTGCGCGGATTGCCAGGTTTTCTGGTCGGGGATGAAGGAAAGCCTGGAGTTAATCCAGGGGGCGCATGCGGAGGTGTTGCCGCAAGCATCGTACACCGCAGTGCGGGCGCGGGTGTTAGCGGAACTGGACGGCCGGCGGGCCTGGTGGAGAGGTGGCTGGTTCTACGGAGCCGCCGCCGTGGCTCTGGCGCTGCTGGTGGTTCTGGCGGTTTGGCCAGGGCTCCGGGTGAAGCCGTTGCCGCGGATGGCGGTGGCCGGTCCGCCGGCACCGGTGGTGGTGACGCCGGTAGCAGCGCGCAGGGAAGCGGCGACGAACCGGGGAAGGCGGAAGCGCACCCCCCGCCAGCCCCAGCAGCTTGAGCCAAGGCGCCCGCTACTGGTGCGGCTGGTCACGAACGATCCAAACGTAGTCATTTACTGGATTGCAGAATGAGGAGACATGAGAATGAAACGATTACTGATTGCGGCGCTGCTGCTGGCGGCGCCGGTGGTGGCTCAGGATCAGAAGCTGATTACCCTGAAGTACGCGGATCCGCGTGCCATCGAGAACGTGATCCGCGTGTTCGGCGTTAGCATAACCTCCAACGAGCAGATGAAGGTGATCGCCCTCAGCGGACCGAAGGACAAGTTGACGGCGGCCGAGGAGGCTATCAAACAGCTCGATGTGCCCTCAGCGGCGCAGAAGAACATCGAGATCACGGTGTATTTTGTGGCGGGGAGCGACCGGACCAGCCCTGGCGATCAACCCGGCAACCCAATCCCTCAGGAACTCCAGGGCACCGTTACGCAGCTCAAGAGCTCGTTTCCGTTCAAGAACTATGGACTGCTGGATGTCCTCTCCCTACGGGCGCGGTCCGGGGTAGGCGCTGAAACTAGCGGCCAGTACGGCAAGCGCATCACCCAATTCAATGTCAGGTCCGCCACTCTGGACGCCGATGGATCGATGATCCGGCTCGACCGTCTGCATGCCGGCTTGCGGAATCCGATCCAGGCCGAGACAGGCAAGATGACCTATGTGGACACCGGAATCTCCGCCGAGGTGGTGGATGTCAAGGTCGGCCAGCAATTGGTGATTGGCCGCAGCAGCATGGATGGCCCGGAAAAGGCGCTGTTTCTGGTGCTGATCGCGAAGGTGATCAACTGAAAGAACAGAGGGCGGGAGGCCCGTGTTACTTGATCCTCTCGTCCTTCTCCACTTTGCCGTCGCGCACGTGGATGATGCGGTGGGCATGCAGGGCGATATCGTGTTCGTGGGTGACCAGCACGATCGTGTTGCCCTGCTGGTAGAGCCGTTCGAACAGCGCCATGATTTCGTTGCCGGTGGCCGTGTCCAGGTTGCCGGTCGGCTCGTCCGCCAGGAGGATTGACGGGTTATTTACCAACGCCCGCGCCACTGCGACGCGCTGCCGCTGGCCACCCGACAGCTCGTTGGGTTTGTGATGCATGCGCTCGGTCAGGTCCACCGCCTTCATGGCGTTGCGGGCCTTTTCCAACCGCTGGTCCGACGGCATCCCGGAATAAATCAGCGGCAACTCCACGTTGTGTAGGGAAGTGGCGCGCGGCAACAGGTTGAACGTTTGGAAAACGAAGCCAATTTCCTTGTTCCGGATGCGCGCCAACTCATCGTCGGTCATCTCGCTGACCAGGTTGCCGTTGATGTAGTATTGGCCCTTCGATGGCGTGTCCAGGCAGCCAATCAGATTCATCAGGGTGGACTTGCCCGATCCGGACGGACCCATGATCGCGACGTACTCGCCGCGCTTGATCTCGATATCCACTCCGGAAACGGCGTTGATCTCCTGGTCGCCCATGATGTAAGTCTTCCAGAGATCGTAGGTGCGGATGACGATACCGTCCCGCTTGAGCTGCTCGCCGCGCTGGACCAGCTCCTGTTTTAATGTGGCCACTGCCATCGGATGATTTCTCGTTTCTCAGGACTTCGTCTGCACTACCGGCGCCTTATTGTCGACCTTGACCTGGGCATCGTTCAAAATGGTGCGGATTACCTGATAGGTTCCGGTAATGATGGTGTCGCCGTCACCGAGGCCGCTCAGCACCTCGATATCGGTGGCGCCGGTAATGCCCGTCTCTACCTTCTTGAACACGGCCTTCCCGTTAGCGACCACAAATACACCCTGAATTTCTTCCTTCTTGGCCTTTTCAGCCACCGGATCGGGTTTCGTTGCCGCCTGGGTCGCGGTCGACTTAGCGGTTGGTTTGGGCTCCAATTGGCCCTTCTGCCGGACGGTCAGCGCCTGGATCGGTATGGTTAAGGCGCTCTTGCGGGTGGCAGTAGTAATCTTGGCGGTGCAAGAAAGCCCAGGCCGGATTTCGTCCGGCGGGTTCTCCAGGGCAACCACGACTTTGAAGTCCTTGGCTTCCTGGCTGGAAGTGGCGCTTTGGGAGGCGGCCACGCCGGTGGAGCGCAGAATCGCCGTGTTGCCGATCTCGGTCACGTGTCCTTTGAATACCTTATTGGGGATGGCGTCGATGGTAATGTCCGCTACCTGATCCAATCTCACGTTGACGATATCGGTTTCGTCGACCTTGACCTCGGCGGTGATCAGCGACATGTCGGCGATGGTCATGATGGTACTGGCGGCCGAATTCTGAATGCCCGGAACCACGGTCTCTCCGGTCCGCACCGGCAAATTCGTGACCACGCCATCCAGCGGGGCGTACGAGTTGTGCTTATCCAGAAGATCGTTAAAGCGGACGAGGCCGGCCTTGTTCTGGGCGATGCGCCTCTGGAAGGAGGCGAGCGTGGCTGCCTGCTGTTCGCGTTGGGCGCGGGCCTGTACCAGACGCATTTCCGATTCGTGCACGGTGGCCACCTGAGCCTGGTAGGTAAACTTTTTCATGTCGAAGTCCTGCTTGGCCAGCAGGTGCTCGTTGTAAAGCAACTGGCTGCGGTCGAAATCGGCCTTCATGCGGTCCAGATCGGCTTTGTCCTTCTCGATCCCTGCCTCCAGAGTGCGGATGTTCTCGTCGGCCGCCTTGAGTCCCGCTTCGGACGCCGCCGAATCCGCCTCGGCCGAATTGATCACGGCCTTTTGCATGTCCACATCGGCCTTCGGCTGAATGTCTTCCAACTTGGCCAACAACTGGCCCTTGCGGACGCGGTCGCCTTCTTTCACCAGGAGTTGCGTGATCTGCCCCTGGGCGTTGGCTCCGATGTTGATGTAGTTCTTGGGTTTAATTTCCCCGGAAGCCGTGACCAGGCTGGTCAGATCCTGCTTGACCACGGTCCCGGTTTGCACGGTAATCACGCCCCGTTTGCTGTAAACCGTGCTGGCGTAAACGCCAATCACCGCAATCAACAGCGCAACGACACCAATGACGATCTTCCACTTTCGCTTCACGGCAAATGTCTCCCTTTTGTTTCCCTACCACCGCTTAGACGCAAAAACCAGACCGGGAGTTCACGTATTATTTTACACCCGAAACTCCGTTAAAAGCCGATTACAGGATTGCCGGATCCCAGGCGGACACACCATACCACATAGGGAGACGCCTGGCAGCGGCGGTTGTTAGCGTCTTACTTGTCCGAAAAAGTAACCGATTCGGGCGCCGTATTCTCGCACTGCCCGGATTCGGTTACGCCGCTCGCCAATTGGGCGCAGGCATTGGTCGTAGCCGTCCTCTGGGCTTCCGCCTGGCTGGTGGCCGAAGCCGTGCGGCAGTCCCTCCGGCCATTGAAAGCAATGCACACCCGGCAACTGACGAGCTGGCGCTGGAAGGTTGAAAACACCACGAATCCCACCACCACCAGGACGAACGCCACGGCCAGCCAAACGGTTTTCTTCATGCAAAGAAGTTCCCCATTTTCCTGAACTTAGCGTAGCGATGCTCGACCAGCAGCCCGTGGTCGAGGATGGACAGCGCGGCCAGGTGGTCGTGCAAATGTCTTTTCAGAATCTCCGCCGCACCCTGGGGATCTTCGTTGGCCCCGCCAGGAGGCTCGGGAATGATGCCATCGATCAACCCCAACCCGAGCAAATCCTCCGCCGTGAGCCGCAGTGCCGCCGCTGCCTGCTCGGCCTTTCCCGAGTCGCGATAGATGATGGCCGCGCAACTTTCCGGCGAGATCACGCTGTAAACCGCGTTCTCCATCATCAGCACGGTGTTGCCCACCCCGAGAGCGAGCGCGCCTCCGGAACCGCCCTCACCGATGCAGACCGCCAGAATCGGGATCGGCAGTCGCGCCATTTCCCGCAAGTTTCGGGCGATGGCCTCGGCTTGGCCGCGCTCCTCGGCGTCAATGCCCGGATAGGCCCCCGGCGTGTCCAGAAAGGTAATCACGGGCCGGTCGAATTTGGCTGCGATCTGCATGGCCCGCAAGCCTTTGCGGTAGCCCTCGGGTTTCGGCATACCGAAATTCCGGTACAGCTTCTGTTTGGTATCGCGGCCCTTCTGCTCCGCCACGACCATTACCGGGCGGCCCTGGAACTGCGCCAACCCGGCCACGATGGCGGGGTCATCCCCAAATGAGCGGTCGCCATGGATCTCCTGAAAATCCGCGAACAAGAGCCCGATGTAGTCCAGAGAGTGCGGCCGCTTGGGATGGCGGGCCAATTGGACGCGGCGCCAAGCCGGATGGGAGCCGGGCGGCGAATCGACCGTGGTTTCGGAGTTAACGTCTGATTCCACTCTCCATATCTTAACAGGCGCAGCGGGCTCCACCGTCAGAGGCAGTTGACTGTTCGAAAACGCACATGTCAAAAGTCTGGAATCGAACCTTAGGCCATCCAAATAGTCTTGTCATTTGGCACGCGCAAACCGAAACTCAAGACTGAGGGGGACACCAACCAAATGTGCGATTACTCTTTGATGGCAGTACCCAACCGGCTGGCTCATGAGGGAGAGGAACTGGTGGCATACCGGTTTCCGACGGGATCTCTGGGGCTGGCCTCACCTTCGGACGTAAAACGGGCGGCCTGCAATCCGCGGGCATCGAGGGGTTTTTGGAGCAATCTAAAGCTGTTTTTTAATCCTCCCAAACACGTTCCCGTGCCCGCCGTTTGCATCCCGCCGGGCGCCCGCCTGAGGTTAGACGGCATTTCGACCCGCATGCAGACCGACCTGTCTGTCGGACCCACGGAGGAAGTGACGTTTACGCAGATTTCCGCGGCCGTCAACACCTACCGCGATGCCGTGCGGTTCTCCAACGGGAAGCAGATCCGCCTTCAGGAATGGCGCGAGGGCCTTCGCGTAAAGGTGCTCGACCTTTCGACGGCCGAGGAACTGGATCTCGACGTCCTGCGGCGCGAATTGGGGGAATCTCTCCGTTCATAGAAGCGCGCCAGATTCAAGTCGGCAGTAGAGGCTGTCGAGCGCGGCAGTCAAAGGGATAACCTCGGATCTTGCGTCCTCGCGGGCAGCGGGAGGGCGAACCGGCGGGTATGTTCTCGCCACCACCGAACTCATTTGGGCCGAAGTCAGGGCGGCGAAAAAGCCAGTGACGCCAAATTCTAACTTTTTTCATTTGACATTTCAGTAAGTTACGGGGCTTGGGTACGAGGAAGCCGGGAGCGGGGCTGTACTCTCTTGGTTGAGAAGCGGAGTTGCGAGGATCGCAATTGCCGCGTTGACGGAAAGCAACTCAACCAATGAAATTTCACGAGCTTGAATGTACCGAGGACGGCTCGGCGAGGGGCGGCGTGTGGCGGCGCGCAGCCGGTTCGGCCGGGTCAAGGCATACCGCGAATGATCCGCGACGGGGAGACATGCGCGAAGGCGCCGGGGGGACGGCGCTGCGGCAATGCGGGGTGGCGCTGGCGGTGTTGGCGTCGATGGCGCTGGCCGCGACAGCGCAGACCCGGGTCGATCTGCGGACCCAGTCCAAAAACGTAGATCTATCGGGGGCGGCATCGACTAAGCCGTCGAAGACCGGGACCGTTCTGCCGGCGACGTGCGGGGTGGGCGAAACGTTCTTGAAGACGGACGCACCGGCGGGCAAGAACCTGTACGTCTGTACGCTGGCAAACACCTGGACCGCGCAAGGCACTCCGGATACCACCGGGAATGCGGACAAAGTGCTTTCGAATGACGGCACCGTTACGGCATGGCGCGCCATGGGGGGCGACGCGAGCGGCAGGCCGGATGCACTTACGGTGGCGAAGATCCAGGGGCGGCCAGTTTCGGCGACCGCTCCCGCGTCCGGCCAAACGCTGATCTGGAATGCCGGGGCTGGTCTTTGGCAACCGGCCAATCTGGCGTTCGGCCAGATCACCGGGACGGTCACGGACGCGCAGGTGGGCACCGGCATCAACGCCAGCAAGATCGGCAGCGGGGCGGTGAGCAACGCGAGGTTCGCCTATCTGGCCAATGTCAATTCGGACATCCAGGCGCAATTAGACGGGAAGGCGGGTACCGGCCAGGCGGTGGCCGGGGACGTCAGCGGGAACCTGGGGGCCATGAAGGTGATGGCTCTGCAGAACCGGACGGTAGCGTCCACAGCCCCCTTGAACGGACAGTCGCTTACCTGGAATGCGTCCACATTGCAGTGGGAACCACAGAGCATGGGCGGCGCGATCCCAAGCGTCTTCGGGCGCACGGGAGCGATCAGCGCACAATCCGGGGATTACTCATTTGGGCAGATCGGCGGCACGGTTAGCGATTCGCAAGTGGGTGTGGGCATCAACGCCAGCAAGATCGGCGGCGGCACGGTCGGCAACGCGGCGTTCGGCTATCTGTCCAATGTCACTTCGGACCTGCAGACGCAGTTAAACGGCAAGGCATCGACCAGTCAGCCGGCGGCAGGCGACGCGAGCGGCAATCTGGGAGCGTTAAAGGTCACGGCGCTGCAGAACCGGAGCGTATCCGCCGCGGCCCCGCTGGATGGGCAGTCGCTGGCCTGGAATGCGACGGCCGGGCAGTGGCAACCCCAGAGTCTCAGCGGCGGCAGCGGCGGCGGCAGCGTGTCGAGCGTGTTTGGACGGTCGGGCGCAGTGAATGCGCAACTCGGGGACTACAGCTTCGGGCAGATCACAGGAAGCGTGACGGATGCGCAAGTGGCCACCGGCATCAACGCGAACAAGATTGGTCCGGGAACCGTGGGGAATGCGGCGTTTGGGTATCTGGCGAACGTAACCTCCGACCTACAGACGCAGTTGAACGGAAAAGCCTGGACCAGCCAGTCAGTAGGGGGCGATGTGAGTGGGACTTTAAACGGGATGACGGTGGCGGCGTTGCAGAACCGGAGCGTGGCCAGCACCGCACCGGCCAATGGGCAGGCACTGGTCTGGAACTCGTCGTCCTCGCAGTGGCAGCCGCAGAACGTGGCCAGCGGATCGAGCGGAGGAGCCTACTCGAGCAGCTTTACTTCACAGACGTCGGTGACGATCACGGGAGCCATGCACCAATTGGGCACGGCGAACCTGCTCGTAGGTTGCTACGACACGAGTATTCCTGCCATGAGGGTGCAGCCGAACACGGTGAGCGTGCATCCGACGTTGTTCGACGTGACGATTACGTTTGCGGTGCCGCAGAGCGGGCGGTGCGTGATATCGTCGGGCGGCGGCGGATCGGGCGGGTCGGGAGGTTCAGGCGCGTCGATGGGGTCGCAACTGGGGGACTTCAACATGGTGCGGACGACCGCGACGGTGCTGACCATGGGCCAGAATTGCTCCACAGCCACGCCGTGCAACGTTCGATGGGGCAACCGCGTGTTCACATTCACAGCGTCAGAGACCGTTACCCTGAGCGCGGGCACGGGAACGGCGTATTTCTACGTGGACTCAAACGGGACGCTGACGTCGGGCCACAATGTGACGCTGAGTTGCACCGCGCCTTGTACGGCGGCGGCCGGGGTGACGGCTTTCCCGGTGAATTCGATTCCGTTGTTCACTTGGGCAGCTACCAATGGTACGTGGGATGCAGCAGGGGGCTTGGACAAGCGGGCCCTCCTGAGCGGGAAGATCATGAACGCAGGGATCGGAATTATCACCTTGGACACGGGATCGAGCACCAGCATAGCGGTGGACTCGGCGGCCGTGCCATCGTACCTGACGGCGTCGGCGCCGCTGACGTTCGGAGCGATTGCGAATGGGGCATGCGCGGCCGACCTTACTTTCCCGCTAGCGGGAGCCGCGGTGGGCAATTCGGTGGCGCCGGGATTGCCCAGCGGGTTGGAAGCGGGGCTGATTGCGAACATGCGGGTAAGTGCGGCGAATACGATAGCGGTGCGGTTGTGCAACCTTTCGGGCGGGACAGTGACTCCGGCAAGCGCGACATACACAGGAACCATTGTGAGGAGCTTTTAGGCCATGAGGAAGGGGATTGGGATATTGGCACTGCTGACCGCCGGAGTTGGAAGCGCCCAGGAGACGGTGAACGGCAGTCCGGTGGTGATGGGGACTCTTAAGACGACGGGCACCCAGTCGGCGGTGGACTTTACCAGTGCGGGATCAACGGCTCCGGTGCGAACCGGATTGCTGGCGGCCCTGCCATCGGGTTGCACGTTGGGCCAATTGTATTTTGCGACGGATGCAACGGCGGGCCAGAATCTGTACATGTGCACCGCGAGCGGGGTTTGGTCGCTGGGTACGGGCGGGTCCGACGATGGGGCGACACCCGGCGGGTCCAGCGGCAGTGTGCAGACCAACAACGGGTCTGGGGGATTTGGGGGCCAGGCGAGTATCTACTCGGGCGTCTACAGTGGCGGCAGCGAGTATCAACAGGCCGAGAATTGTCTCAAGGGAATCTCGGTCCCGTACACGGCTTTTTCGACAGCCGCACCCTCTCAGCAGGTGGCGATTGGCACGGTGCCGGCGATGTGGAGTCCGCGGTCGGTTCAGGTTGAGGAGGCAAGCACCTTCGCTTCGAATTCGGGGCAGGTAACGGCGCTCGCGGCGTCGGTGGGCACGTTGACGAGTCCATCGTATTACCTGCAACCGGTGACCCTGATGCAAGCAGCTCCGAACTTCCGGTCGGACAATGCGGGCGGGCAGCCCGCGCAACTCAGTTCGCACACGCTGTATCTTCAGGTGTCAGTGACGAACACCAATCCGGGAAACCTGACGAGTCTTACAGCCGGCTCGCTCGCCGTCCGCGTCTGCGGTGTGACGCTCCGATGAGCAGAGATGCCGCGGAACGCCGCAGCATGCCGTAGGGACGATTCACGGCGGTTGGCGTCGTAAACTGGAAAAAGATTCCGCTAGGACCTCGGAATCTAACCAGCGATGGACCGAAAATTCTTTATCGCCGGAGTCATAACCGCGATTCTGTACCTGGCGATGGCCGTTACATGCGCGCGGACGTTCATGCCGTGGTGTGACGAAGCATGGTTTTCCGGTCCGGCGCTGAGTCTGGTGACGCAAGGGCACATGGGGACGCCGGTGCTGGATTCAACGGCCGTCTGGAACTCCCGTGACTTGACCCAGATTAACCGGTACACGTACTGGATCATGCCGTTGTATTCGTTTTCGCAATCCTTCTGGCTGCGGATTTTCGATTTCAGCCTGCTCACGGTCCGTGCCTATTCGGTGATGTGGGGACTGGCCGCGCTGGCCGGGTGGTGGCTGGTGATGCGCACCTTATCGGCCAACGCCAACATCGCATTCCTGACCACGGCGCTCGTAGCCTTGGACTTTACTTTCTTGGCGGCGGCCAGCGCGGGAAGAATGGACATGATGTGCGAGGCGCTGGGCATCGGCGGGATTGCGGCGTACCTTTGCCTGCGCGAGCAACATTTCCGATCCGCCGTTCTGCTCTCCCACGCCTGTGTGGTCGCGGCCGGGTTGACTCACCCGATGGCCCTTGGGGCCTGGGCGGCGCTGGTTGCGGCGACGCTATTTCTGGATCGAAGCCGCATCCGGCTTTCCACCATCGCCCTGGCGGCCGTTCCCTATCTTGTCGGCGCCGCGGGCTGGGGCGCCTACATCGCGCAGAACCCTTCGGTCTTCTGGATTCAATTCCGGGGTGACGCGACCAATCGCTTCATCTCCGGCTCTCCGCTCGACGCGCTCTGGGGACAAACGGTGGAACGATACGTTTACATGTTCGGCCTGTCGCCGGACACGCGGGGATGGAGCCACATCAAGATCGCCATCCTGGCGATCTATGCAGCGGGCGTTTTGGGCGCGCTGATGAGCCGCCGGATCCGGGCCAACCGGAATTATCGAGCGCTGTTCCTGATGTGGTTTGTCTCGATGATCGTGATGTCCCTGGCCGACAAGGAAATTCACCACTTCTACCTGGTTCATTTTCTGACGCCGGTGATCGCCCTGTTCGCGGTTTGGTTCCATACGAGTTGGACATGCGGCGCGGTGCCGAGATGGGTTTTGGCAGGCGCGCTGGGTACGCTGTTGGGAGTGCAACTGATGGTGACGGGCTCGCGCATTCGACAGGACCCCTACCGGAACGCCTTCCGCACGACCACGGCTTTTCTCAAGCAACACACAGGTTCCAAAGACCTGATCTTCGGGAGCGCCGAACTGGGGTTTGATCTCGGTTTCTTTGACGGCCGTCTGGTAGACGATTTTCGTCTCGGTTATCTCACCGGCAAGAAGGCTACGTTCATTGTGCTGGATCGGAACCGGTACCAGGAGTGGATCCCGAATCTCAAGGACAGGGAGCCCGCCGCATACCGCTACATCATGGACATGCTCAGGCGCGATTTCGAATTGGTTCAGCAGAACGGGGCCTACACGGTCTTCGCGCGCAAGGTTGCTTGATGGAGGGCAGCGTGAAACGCATTGCCAAACCCCAAGTTATTTCGCGTGCCATCCCCCCTTACCCCAACGGTCGCATAGAATATTGAAATGCGCGATTGGGGTTGGCTGCTGGTGGCAGTGTGTGCTTTTGCCGCCGGCTCACGCTCGGTTTGGGACGGCGTCTATACCAAGGAACAGGCGGAGCGGGGACAAAGAGCCTACGGCGAAGAATGCTTGAAGTGTCACGGCGAAAACCTGGCAGGCGCCGACACGGCGCCGGCGCTGGCGGGGGCCGAGTTCGTTGCCAAGTGGACCGGCAAGACGGCGGGCGATCTGTTCGGGTTGATCCGTAAAACGATGCCCACCGACGATCCCGGCAACCTGAGCAGCCGCCAGTACAGCGATTTGGTGGCGTACATCCTCAGCGCGAATGAATTTCCCGCGGGACAGAAGGAGCTCGACCGCGATGCGGCCGCGCTGAACGAAATCCGGATTGAGGCAAAGCGATGAAGCATTCTGCGAGACGGAAGTGGTGCTGCGCCGCGGCACTGACGTTGCCCGCGCTGTTCGCCCAGCAGGGAGCCAGGAACGGCGAGTGGCGATTCTACGGCGGCGACGCGGGCACTACCAAGTACTCCGCGCTCGACCAGATCAACGCCACCAACGTCAAGGAGCTGAAAATCGTCTGGCAATGGAAGTCGCAGAACTTCGGCAAAAGGCCTGATTTCAATTGGGAAGTCACGCCTTTGATGGCCGGCGGGGTTCTGTACTTCACCGCCGGCACGCGGCGGGATGCCGTGGCCGTGGACCCGGCTACCGGCGAGACCCTGTGGATGTACCGGCTCGACGAAGGGACGCGCGGTGCCGTGGTGGCGCGCACCGTGAATCGCGGGCTGGCGTACTGGAGCGACGGCAAAGGCGACGACCGGATTCTGATGATCTCGCCGGGCTACCAGTTGATCGCGCTTAGCGCCAAGACCGGAACGCCGATCCCTGGATTCGGCACGAACGGCATGATCGATCTCACCGAAGGGCTGGACCGGGCGGTGGTGAAGCCGGGCCAGATCGGCGCCAGCTCGCCCCCGATCGTGATCCGCGACACTGTGGTGATGGGCGCCGCGCTGCTGAATGGCACAGCTCCCGTGTCCAAGGAGAACGTGCCGGGCTACATTCGCGGCTTCGACGTGCGGACGGGCAAGAAGCTCTGGACATTCCGCACGATTCCCCGGCCGGGCGAGTTCGGCAATGAAACCTGGGAGGGCGATTCCTGGAAGTACACGGGCAACACCGGCGCGTGGGCGCCGCTCAGCGGTGACGAAGAGCTGGGGTACGTCTACATCCCGGTGGAGATGCCGACTGGCGATTTCTATGGCGGCAACCGTCCCGGCAACAATCTCTTCTCCGACAGCCTGGTATGTCTCGACGCGCGGACCGGGAAGCGCATCTGGCACTTCCAACTGGTCCATCACGACATCTGGGATTGGGATATCACGGCGGCGCCGATCCTGGTGGACATCACCGTCGCCGGAAAGCGGATCAAGGCTGTGGCGCAGGTGACCAAGCAGGCCTTCACGTACGTATTCGACCGCGTGACGGGGCAGCCGGTGTGGCCCATCGAGGAGCGGCCGGTGCCGCAATCGGATGTGCCGGGTGAGAAGACCGCGCCCACGCAGCCCTACCCCACCAAGCCCGCAGCCTTCGACCGGCAAGGCACCAGCCTGGACGATCTGATCGATTTCACCCCCGCTCTGAAGGCGGAGGCGGTCAAGATCGCGTCGCAGTATAAGTTGGGGCCTTTGTATACGCCGCCGATCGTGCCCGACACCGATGGCAAGGCCGCCACCTTGCTGCTGCCCTCGCACGTCGGTGGCGCGAATTGGCCCGGTGGCGCAGTGGACGCGGAGACCGGCATCCTGTACGTGTCGTCGGTGACCAACCAGGACCCGCTGGCGGTCAGTCCGGCCGATCCCAAGCGCTCGGACATGGGCTACGTAGGGGGGCGCGGAGGGCGTGGGGGACGCGGCGGCGGCGCTGCGGCTGCAGCGCCCGCGGCGGCGGCGAGCGATGACGGCGACCAATCCATGCGGCCGCTCCAGCGAATGAACAGCGGCCCGCAAGGATTGCCGCTGATCCGGCCGCCGTGGGGCCGCATCACGGCGATCGACCTGAACACCGGCGACCACGTCTGGATGATCGCCAATGGAGACGCTCCCGACTATGTGAAGAACCATCCGGCGCTGAAGGGAATCGATTTGAGCAATACCGGTAAGCCTTCGCGCGCCCTGCTGCTGGTGACCAAGACGCTGCTGTTCGCGCCCGAGGGGAACAACCTCTTTGCAGCCCCGGCTGGCGCGGGCGGCAACCTGTTCCGCGCCATCGACAAACGGTCGGGCCATGTCATTCACGAGATGCCCCTGCCCGCGATGGCGACCGGCGTGCCGATGACGTACATGGTGGATGGCCGGCAATTCATCGTGGTGGCGGTTGGGGCCGCGGGCGCGCCGGCGGAACTGGTGGCGCTGGCGCTGCCGTAGCAGGCGGGGCCGAGATGCGCGTGAGCCGGTGGCTCCTGGTTATCTGGTTCTGCTTCCTCGCCAGAGCTTTCTTCTATTGCGCGGCGCTCCCGCTCTGGGAAGGCTTCGACGAGTGGGCTCACTTCGGCGTGGTTCAGCGCATGGCCTTCCGCAGCGAGCCGCTGGTCTCCCGCGACAGTGCCCTACCGCGGGACGTCGCCGCCTCGCTCGATCTCCTCCCCCTGCCCTGGGAATTGCGGAATCTGCCGCCGCCCTCGACCACTCACGACGCTTTTTGGCGCCTGTCCCCGGCCGAGCGCTCCCGCCGCGAGTCCCTCTTCCACGCGATCCCCCAGGCATGGGCGCTCGAGGACGCGCCGAAACTCCAAACTTACGAAGGCCTGCAAGGGCCTTTGTACGGCTGGATCATGACGCCGCTCCTGCTGGCCGCACGCCACACCCATCTGGCGACCCAGGTCCTGCTGCTGCGATGGTTCGGCGTGGCCATCGTCTCGTTCGTCATCCCGCTGTCCTTCCTGGCGTGCCGTCGGGTTTTTCGCGATTCCGCGCTCGCTCTAGGATGCGCCGCCGTCGTTGCCGCCATGCCCGGGCTGCTGATCGACGTTGCGCACATCTCCAACGAGTCCGTGGCGGTTGTGCTGTTCACCGTGCTCATCTGGTTGTCGCTGGAAATCGCGGACAAGGGACTCACCAGCCTGCGCGCTCTCTCACTCGGTGCCGTCCTCGGGCTGGGCCTCCTGGCCAAGGCCTACTTCCTCACCGCCCTGCCGCCGGTGGCCGTGCAGCTCGTCTGGAAATGGCGGCGCGACCGCCGTGCGCTCCTCGTCCCGATTACCGCTGCGATCGTCGCCGGATGGTGGTACGTGCGCAACCAGCTCACCACCGGAGCGGTCTCCGGCATGCAGGAGTCCGCCACGCTGCCTCACGCTACACTCGGCGACCAACTCAGGCAGGCTGCACGAATCCACTGGGGCGGGGTCGTTGATTCGGTCATGTTCTCCCACTTGTGGCTCGGCTCGTGGAGCACGCTGATGGTGCGCAGTTGGATGTACCACTTCCTGTACCTGCTGATCGCGCTGGCGGCCGCCGGGCTGGTGTGGGCCGCGCTTCGGCCTGCCCGGACGAGCCAAATCCGCGCCGGTCTTCCGGCCTTAGCCATCCTGGCCATGTTTTTTCTGGTCTTCTGGCTCGGGCAGCTTTATCACACGATAGTGATGTTCATGGTGTGGGGAATGGCCACGACCCTCGGATCGTACCTCTACGCCGTGGTCACCGCCGAGGCGGCTCTCTGCGTCGCCGGGCTGCGCGCCATTGTTCCTCCCTTCGCTCGCCATCTGGTGGCCCCCTTTGGCGTCGCGCTCTTCGCCTTACTCGACCTCTACACGATGCACTTCATCGAGCTGCCCTACTATGCCGGACTCACCGCGCACCGCCCCAACGGACCCGTCGCGGCGTTTCATCCCGGCGGTGTCAGCCTCGCCGAGGTCCTCGCCCGCCTCCACGCTTTCAAGTCCGGACTACTGAGTGAGCAGTTGCTTATCGCCTTGTGGATTGCCTATGTTGGGGCTACCATTGCCTTGGTAGCGATCGCGATGTTGGCAGGCTTCAGTTCGCGGTGCGCCATGAGCAATAGCCACGCAGGCCAGCCGTGTTAGCATACCTCAACGGGGAGAGAAACGTATGCCCTTCGTTGACATCAGCAGCCTCGATGCCATAGAGCGTTTGCCGGGCTGGTCGGGACGTTATTTCCACTCGCCGAGCATGACATTCGCGCACTACGAGTTTACGCGTGGCGCGTCGATTCACGAGCACTTTCATCCTCAGGAAGAAGTCTATGAGGTGATCGAGGGCGAACTCGAGGTGACCATCGGCGGCGTGGCCCAGATCGTCCGAGCGGGCCTGGTGGCGATCGTACCGGGAAATGTCCGCCATTCGGCCAAGGCCCTCACGGACGGACGGGCGATCATCGTTGACTATCCGAGGAGGCTCGAAATCGAGTAGAGTAATCCTCGATGAGGGTTTGGGCCCGGCATTGATGGGTATGCCTAATGATGTTGACGCCTCTCTGCCACTTCATGTTGGAAGTGCCACGCCGCAGCAGGAACCCTGGCTCCGCGGCCCGATCCCCGGAGTCCACCCGCTGCTCGCCGCGGTCCTTTATTCCTTCCAGCAGGCCCGCGAAGACCTGGGCCGTTACACGGAACTGTTGACCCCCGCTCAACTCTGGGCCACGCCGCATGGATTTGGTTCGGTCGCCTTCCACTTGCAGCATATCGCCGGCAGCACAGGCCGGCTGATGACCTACCTCCAGGGACGTCAACTTACCGAGGTGCAACTGTCGAATCTGGCAGTGGAATCGGAGCCGGCCACGCTCAGCCGGGACGAACTCCTGCAGGCCATGGACCAGGCTTTCCGCGAGGCGGAGGAGGTAGTGCGGGCGCTCGATCCCGCCACCTTGACCGAAACGCGAACGGTTGGCCGGCGGCATTTGCCCACCACCGTCGCGGGCCTGCTGACCCACATCGCCGAGCATACCCAGCGGCACGTCGGGCAAGCCATCAGCGCGGCGAAACTGCAATTGACAGCCTCCGCAGACGTTTGATATGGTTCGGACGTAAACCACCAACCCCAAGATCTTGATGCCGAGTTCGTCAGCGCCGTAAACGCCGGCGATACCGACGCGCTCATGGCTCTCTACGAAGACGACGCAACCCTCCTTTCCGACGGCGCCATGATCCAGGGAAAGGCGGCGATCCGACAATCTCTGGGCAAACTTCTGGCTCTGAAGCCGCAGATCGACCTGAAGACTGTGAGCGTACTCCAGGGCGCCAGCAACCTGGCCTTGCTCGAAAGCCGCTGGACCGTCAAAGGAACCGCCCCCGACGGCAGCGTGGTCGAGCTGACCGGCACCGCGCACGAAGTGGCGCGCCGCCATGCCAGCGGGGTCTGGCTCTACGTTCTGGACGACCCCGGCACCGGCAAATAGCCCGACGCCATGGCCACCACCCGGCTCCCCAAGAACGTGGCGGCCCTGATCAAGACGGCTTGGCCTGAAGGTGCGATCGAAGAGTTTGATACCGACGAATCAGGCTTCCTTGATATCCAAGCGAAACTGGAACGCGACCTGAGGAAAATCCCTAGCGCATCGCTAAGGTGGCAGACCGAGCCGGAAGAAGGCGTTTATTGGGACGATGGCGACGACGACTTCGACGAGGCCCCGCCGCGCGACTGGCAGTTCCAGTCCTATCACGTATTCTTCCTGGTGCCCGACGGTGACGAATTCCGCTCTGATGACGAAACGGAAGACATGGAACCGCCCGACGTCCTTGATGAGGAAGACGAGGAATGGGTGGAGACCCAGGTCCCCGGCGGACGCTGGGTCGGCTGTGCGGTCGCTGTCAGCTTGGCCGGGCCGGTCGCTCTGGTCACCTTTTCGTCCTACGGACTGTACCAAAACGGCACAACGCAGGAACCCTCGATCGACGCATGCTACCTGTGCGACGACCCTGGCGAAAGCATCACGGCCGCGGACTATTACCGGCGCGAGGTGGTACCGGAAGGGTTCCAGAAGCTCGAGGGTCTGCGCGCGAGGATTGTCGAGGTTTGCCAGAAGCACCGGCTCGAGGTCCTCGACGACGCCGTTTTGGATCTGCCGGTCACCGGCCTGACCGCGGCCCAAGAGGTGTTCGTGCTACCGCCCATTCGTGTCCGCGACGCGTTCTTTTTCCGTGGGGTGTGAGCGCCCTACAACTTCTCCTTCGGGTGCCGCGCCCGCATCCACTTCACGAACTTTTCGGGCGCCGCCATCGTCGATAGCCGCGACTGCCGCACCAGCGCCCAGTCTTCGAACTCTTTCGACTGCTTCACCTCCGTCAACGTCGCCGGCGGCTCGATCTTTCCGCCGAACTCCAGGTCCACCACCGCCGATTTGGGATTTTTGGGATCGTCGCGCGGTTCGGACGCCACCGTGGCCCAGCCAACCACGGACGAGACGCCACCGCTGTGGTAAATGAAGACGCGGTCGCCCGGCCGCATCTCCCGAATGGCCCGCACGGCCTGAGGGTTCTTTACCCCATCCCAGGTGGTCTTGCGGTCGCGCTCCAGGTCGTCGATGGAGTAAGCGTCCGGTTCCGATTTCGCCAAAAAGTAGTTCGTCGCCATGCCACCGACGATCATACAATTTTCATTCGGCCGCCCGCCGAATCCGCAACTCTCTGGTTGCATTTTGGCCGGCGCTCGTTTAATATGCAACCAGAGGGTTGCAAATGAGCGCTACCGGAACCAACAAGATCGAACGACAAATTCTGCTGCGCGCTTCCCGCGAGCGCGTCTGGCAAGCCATCACAGATATCGCCGAGTTTTCCAAATGGTTCCTGGTGGAATCCGAAGGCGCTTTCGCTCCGGGCGCCCGAGTCCATCTGATCTCCACCCATGAAGCCTGCCCCGGCGAGTCGTTTTTCGTCTTCGTCGAAGAGATGGACGCTCCGCGCAAGTTCTCGTGGCGCTGGCATCCCGGGATGAAAGAAGCGGGGGTCGATTATCACGACGAACCCACCACCCTAGTCGTCTTCCTGCTCGAAGAGGCTCAGGGCGGAACCTTGCTCACGGTGACCGAATCGGGCTTCGACCAGATCTCCCTTACGCGACGCGCCGGCGTCCTCAAGCAGAACACCGGGGGCTGGGAATTCATGCTCAAGCAGATCGAGAGCTATGTCGGCCAGGCGGCCTAGCGCCCGGCGGTTTGGCGGCGGCCCCGAGATCCTGAGCTCGGTTCCGGTCTTCGCCGCGCTAGGCGACGAAACACGACTGCGCCTGGTGGCTCGCCTGTGCGCAGGCGAGCCGCTTTCCATCACCCAACTGTCGTCCGGCGCCGAAGTCACTCGTCAAGCCATCACCAAACACCTGCACGTGCTGGCCCGTGCCGGCGTGGTCCGCGGCGCCCGCGAAGGCCGCCAACAGCTCTGGCTGCTCGAACCTCGCCCGTTGCGGGAAGCTCGACGCTGTCTGGAACTCATCGGACGCCAGTGGGATGAGGCTCTGGGCCGATTGAAGACTCTGCTAGAGAGCGAGACGCCGTCAGAGTGACGCCACGATCCGCTCGATCTGCCGCAGGTGATTGAGATCGTGTCCCGCCATGGTCTCCACCACCACACCAAACGTCATGTCGCCGCGCTCCGGGTGATTCACGGTCTTGGACATGGCGCCCTCAGGCACGCTCCCAATGAATTTGATATTCCACTTGCGCAGGGCCGAATACGTTTCTAGCGCCGACGCTACGTCGAGAGCCGCGGAGCCGTAGACCGCCGCCCATGCATCCTGATCGAACGGCTGGATCACATGGCGCGCCTCCGCCATTGTCTGGCGCAGCCGGAACGCAAAGGCCACTTCGCAATCCGCCAGATGGCAGAGAATCTGGCGCGCGCTCCATTTACCCGGCGCCGGAGTGCGCTCCGCCCCCGCCGTTCCCAGTTTCCCGAACAGTGCGCCCAGCCGGCCGGGCGTGGCCCCAATCACCGCCAGCGGGTCCTGTTCCCCCAAGAATGTCGCATAAGGATTCATACTCTAGAAGCTACCATGCGGCCCTGCCGTGGCACATTGACGCCGTGGCGCAACCTTCAAACCTTGCGGCAGAAGACGAAGCCGGAAGCCGCCGGCGAAACGTCAACAATCGTATGGGTCCTGCTTCACCAGCGGGCGTTCGGATAGTTCGCCCGAATCGTCTCATCCTGGGTCAGCAGGGGCGCAACACTGTTCGCTTTGGCATGGGCGACAATGATCCGGTCGAAAGGATCTCGTGTCCAATTCTCTCCAAGGGCCACCTCCGCGATGATGGGGAAAGGGTGATCGCATACCGTCAGACCGATTTCTGCGTTCAGCTTCACCAGAATGTCTTGTGGCGCAACGATAATGCGTTTGATCTGGTACAAATATTGCAATTCCACTACGGCCATTGGAGAAATGCGGAGGTCCGCGGTCTGTACCAGGGAAAGCGCCTTCCGCGAGATCTTTGCGAGGTTCGCTTCAGCCAGCCAAACCACCACGTGGGTGTCAAGGTAGCAGGTCAAATCGACTCCCAATCCTTTTCCATCTCTGCCAGCATCTCCGCCTGCAACCTCCGTTCAGCGGCCCGTTGTTGTTTTTCGGTCATTGCAGGATTTGCGATCGTCCGAGGGGTCAGCCTGTCCAATCTGGAAGACCGGTCTTCAGGCACCGTCAGCCGGATCGTAGTTCCCATGTGTACGAACTCAACCGATTCCCCGGCGATGGCCTTCTCTACGAGCTTGAACAGGTTCTTGCGGAATTCGGTAATCGTCACCTTCATGCGGTCAGTGTACAGCAATATGTACGACAGTGTCAATTTCAAATGTACATAGTTCGCTATCCCCGACTATTTGCGCGGTGGGACAGCATTCCGCGTTGAGCATTCCCTTCCGCGCCCGCACTACACTGAGTTTATGTCTGAGCACCCGCCCAAGCGCCCGCAGCAGGAACTGACGTGGCACGAACGCTTCGCGGCGTTGCGCTATCTCAGGCCGCTGCTGGGCCTGGTGTGGGAAACCAGCCCGCCCCTGTTCCTGGCGTCGATCTTCTTCCGCCTGATCGGCGCCCTGATGCCGCTGGCCATGCTTTGGGTTTCCAAGCTGATTCTGGACGCCGTGGTGATCTGGATTTCGCGGCGCGGCGGCAGCACGGCGGCCATCTGGAAACTGGTGGCGTTGGAATTCGGCCTGGCAGTCCTGAGCGACCTGCGGGGCCGCGCCAACGGCTTGTGCGACAGCCTGCTGGGCGACCGCTTCACCAACCGCGTCAGCATCCGCCTGATGAAGCACGCCACCGCGCTCGACCTGGCTTCGTTTGAGGACCCGGTCTTCTACGACAACCTGGAGCGCGCTCGCCGCCAGACCACGAACCGCATGGCGCTGCTGGCCTCGCTCTTGATTCTGGGCCAGGACACGCTGAGCCTGATTTCGCTTTCCGCTGGTCTTCTCGTCTTTTCGCCCTGGCTCATGGTCCTGCTGGTGGCCGCCGTGATTCCCTCGTTTCTGGGAGAGACGCATTTCAGCCGGCTGACCTACTCGGCCTTGTTCCGCCGAACCCCGCAGCGGCGCCAGTTGGACTATCTGCGTCTGCTGGGCGCCAGCACACAGAGCGCCAAAGAGGTCAAGATCTTCGGCCTCGGCGAGTATCTGACCAAACAATACCAAGCTGTTGCTGAAGCCATCGATGCCGAGAACCGGGCCCTCGCCATCCGCAGGGCCATTGCGGGATCGGCTCTGAACCTGGTTTCCACCGGCGGATACTACGGCGCCTACGTGGCAGTGCTGGTTCGGACCCTGGCAGGCGCGATCTCGCTGGGCACGTTCACGTTCCTGACGGGGGCATTCTCGCGATCGCGCTCGTACATCGAGAAGATTCTCTCCAGCTTCACCGACATTACCGAGCAGGCCATGTTTCTGAAGGACCTGTTCGATTTCTTCAAGATCCAACCCTCGATCCACTCGCTGCCAGGCGCTCTTCCCGCGCCGCGCCCCATCGGCCAGGGCTTCGAATTCCGCAACGTCGGCTTTCAGTACTCGGGCTCGTCGCGCTTCGTGGTGCGGAACATCAATTTCCGGCTGGACGCCGGCGAGAAGGTAGCGCTCATCGGCGAGAACGGCGCGGGAAAGACCACGCTGGTTAAGCTGCTGGCGCGGCTCTACGATCCCACGGAGGGCAGCATCCTGCTCGATGGCGTCGATCTCCGCGAATACGATGTGGACGACCTGCGCCACGAAATCGGTGTAATCTTCCAGGACTACATGCGCTTTGACGCGATGGCGCGGGAAAACATCGGCTTCGGCAAAATTGAAGCGCTGCAGGATACGGAACGGATTGCCGGAGCCGCGTACAAGAGCCTGGCGAATTCGGTGATCGACCGGCTTCCCGCCGGCTACGAACAGATGCTGGGCAAGCGTTTCGACGGCGGCGTGGATTTATCGGGCGGCGAGTGGCAAAAGTTCGCGCTGGCGCGGGCCTACATGCGCGATGCGCAGTTGCTGATCCTCGACGAGCCGACCGCGACGCTGGATGCGCGCGCCGAGTTCGAAGTTTTCCAGCGTTTCGCCGAGTTGACCCGCGGCCGCACCGCGGTGCTGATCTCACACCGTTTTTCAACGGTGCGCATGGCCGACCGGATTCTCGTCCTCGCCGATGGCCGGATCACGGAGCAGGGCACGCACCAGGAGTTGCTCGCCGTGGCCGGCCACTACGCCGAGCTGTTTGAGCTACAGGCCGCGGGCTACCGATAAAGCGCCCGCAGCACCACCTGCGGGGCTCCTTCAGACTTTTTGAATCTCCGCGATGGCGTCCAGCACGTCGCGATAGCTGCGCGGCGCTTCGCCACCGAAGCGCGCCTTCAGCCGCAGTTGCGCGCTCCAGTCCATCCGCCGCGCAGTGGCCTCGGCCATGATGGGCTCGATGTCGAGCGAGCGCAGTGTCTCGGCCACCTCTTCCATCTCCCGCGCGCGCCGTTCTCCGTGTACCACGACGCGGCCGACCATGTAGTCGGCCAGTTTCGGCCAGTCGATGCCGGGAAAGCTTTCGGCCAGCGACGCGAAGACGCGCGACTCCGCGCCGTAGCGGCTGGCGCCGAGGACGCACTCAGTGATCAGGGCCTCCATGCCTTTGACCATGATGCTGCGGAACATCTTGGTGGCGGCGGCAACGCCCACCTCACGCCCGGCGATCTCGATGCGCAGCCCGAACGGCGTCATGCGCTCGGCGAATGCCGGAGCCGCCGGGCCGCCAGCCAGCATGGGCACGCGGTGGCCATACGGGGGCACCGGCGCCATCACCGCGACCTCCACGAAAGCCGCACCGGCGGCCTCGATCATTCGCCCGATGGACTGCTTCACGCCCGGCGAAACCGAGTTCAGATCGGCATACAGATGGCGCACGCGCAAATAGGGGGCGTTCTGTTCGGCGGCCCGCGCCGCCTGGTTCGATGTTACGGTGGACAGCACAATCTCGCAACAGCCGATCAGCTCTGCGTTCGATTCGGCAAGATGCGTGCCCGTCTCAGCGGCGCGCTGGCGGATCTTTTCCCCCAGCCCGGCGGTGTGGGTGTTGATATCGTACGCCGTGAGGCTGGCGATACCAGGCTGCCCGAGTCCGCGGGCGATGTGGAACGCCGCCTCTCCAAAACCGACGAACCCGATTGCGATCCCATCCGTCATTACAGCACCCCGATCAGCTTCCAGTATGCCGTGGAAATAACCAGCGCGATCGCCACTAACACCGCATACGTATTCGCCAGCCGGACACGCTGCTGCGCGCTGAAGGCCTGGGTTCCGGTGATGCCGTCAGCCATCGCCACCCAGATGTTCTGGTAAGTAACCCAAAACGGCGCCGACGCCAGCAAGAGCCCCGCCGTCAGGGCCAACGGTGGAATGCCGGCTTTGGTGGTGGTGTCTACGATGGGAATGAACAGCACGGAGATCGCGATAAACCCGCTCGGATCCAGGAACCGCATGGCGAACATGGCGATGGCTACCGCCGCCAGCAGCACAATCGGGTGGAACACCAGTGACTGCGCCAGCGGCACGAAGTAACCGGCCAGCCAATCGGTGATTTTGAATTCGGTCAGGACGTTGCCGAGGCCGAAGATCCCGCCCATGAACAGCAGCAGCGTCCACGACACTCCGCCGGCGATATCGGCATCGCGGACGATGCCGGCCAACGCAAACACTGCCAGCGCGACCATACCGATGAAGAAGCTGGGCAGATGGTGCCAGCGGTCCGTCGCCCAGAACACGATCGAACAGGCCACAATCGCGGCTGTGATCGCCTCGGCCCGGCCCATCGGGCCGAGCTCGCGCAGTTTCCCGCGAACGAACTCGGGCGCAGAGAGCAACTCCGCTTCCGGCTTCAGTACCCATTGATTCCCGTAGAGAATGAGCGCGCACAGTAACAGGGTCGGCAATTCGAGCACCTTGGCGTAAGCCAGCCAGCTCAACGGCAGGTGTTTGACCTGGAACACCTGGTCCACCACCGGGCCGTACAGCGAGCCGTAGAGCAGCCCTACTCCCGGGACTACTGCCATCTCCACGGTGGTCAGCACGATCAACGCCGAGCCTCTGCTGCGCGGCGGCAGCTCCAGCGATTGCACCAGCGCCCACGCGATCGGCGCCATGATCGCGGTCCGCACCGTCATCGAGGGAATGCCGAGCGAAAGCACGACGCCGATCGCAAAGAAGGCGGAGAGGATCCCCGAATAGGTCGAAGGAAACAGCGACAGGATGTAGAAGGAAATGCGCTGGGCCAGCCCGGTTCGCTGCATGGCGAAGCCGTAGAAGAGCACGGCCAGCAACACCCAGAATGACCCGCTGGCAAAGCCGCTGAACGCCAGGGCGGGCTTGATGCCGGCCGCAATCATCAGCGCCATCATCAGCACGCTCGCGATGCCGTTGTTCATCACCTGCATGGCCCACAGCACTACGGTAAATGCCGTGATGGCGAGCGCCAACTGGGCGGTGCGGGAGAGACCCGGCGGGGTAGGCATCAGGAAGACCAGCGCACCGGCCGCTGCCGCCACGCCGAGCGCGCCCCATCGAATCCGAACCGCGCCCGCTGACCGCTCTCTAATGCAGATACCCCCCGCCGTCGCAGAGAATCGTCTGTCCGGTGATCAGCTCGGCATCGTCGCTGGCCAGAAATGCGATCAGTCCCGCCAGGTGCTCCGGTGTCACGCGGCGCTTGATCGCCTGGTTGTTCATGACGCGATGGAAAGCCTCTTCCTGCGAGTGCTCCGTGGTGCCGGGCGTCGCCACCATGCCGGGCATCACGGCGTTGACAGGGATGCCCTCGTCGCCCAGTTCCTTGGCCAGCACGCGCGTCATTCCCATCACCGCCCCCTTGCTGGCAACGTACGACATCTGCCCGGGGTTCGCCAGGAAATACGTGCGCGACGCCACCATGATGATGCGCGGCGTAGCGCTCTTCTTGATCAGCGGGTACATGGCCTTGGTTACCAGGAAGTAGCCGATGTAATTCACCTGCACGTAGCGGTTCACTTCTTCCTTGGTGAGCGTATACCACGGCTTGCGGCCGGACAGAATCCCGGCGTTGTTCACCAAAATGTCAACGCGGCCGTGCCGCCCTTCGATCTCCTTCACGGCGCCGGCGATCTGTGTTTCGTCGGTGCAATCGCACACGATCGAGTGGGCCGCAGCCCCGGCAGCGCGGACCTCCCCGACCGTTTCCGTGCCATCCTTGAGGTCCAGGATTTCAACGGCTGCGCCCTCCGTTGCCAGCCGCATGGCCGCCGCCTTGCCGAGACCCGCCGCGGCTCCCGTAACCACGGCGACACGCCCCTCCAGACGCCCCGCCATCAGTTCGTCACTCCAGCCATCCGTTTGCGCTTGCGGCCCTCGGCCTGCACCACCACCAGGCACATCAACACGCCCAGCGGATGCGCACCAATTTCCACCAGCGGATGCGACTTCAGCGACCGGAGGATATCGATGCTCTCATCCTTTAGGGTTTCGAGCGCCTCCGCTTCCCGCGGATTCAGCCCGTGCTCACTGGCCAATCCCTGCGCGTTCTCGAAGAGGCGGAGCCGCAGTTGCGGATCGTGCCGAAGATCGTAGATCATCTTGTTCAGCTTGTAAGAGGCCGGATCCGGATGCTTGTAGAACTGGTAACCCCCGGCGTTCTTGAACTCGTATTCCGGCCCGGGCTCCGGAGTGGCGGGCGCTCTCTTCTGGTTGGGGATGAAGCGCATCACTGCATGGCCATGATGCCAGGTGGGCTGGTACGTCAGAAGCTCTCCCGGCTGGTTGCCGATGGCGCCGAACAGCACCATCCAAGGCAGCATTTCGGTGTTGCCCACCTCGTCCAGTTCCTCGTTGGTCAGGTTGATGAGTACGTCATGGTGGCCTCGCTCCATTTGGGCAATGGCCCACCAATCGAAATCGAAAGCCGGCTGCGGATACTTCCAGGTGCCGGGGTAATGCGACATGCCGCCGCTGGCAACCAGGGCCACGCGTTCGGGCCGCGAGGCGATGATGTCCCGTATCGCCCGCCCGAGTGCCGCGCACCGCCGGGCCGTCGGCAGCGGCGGCAGATAGGTGTTCACGAATAGCGGAACCACCGGGATGGCGCGGCCTTCGATGACCCATTCGTACACCGCGGCGAAGGAGTGGCCCAGCACCGCGTCCTGGGAGTAGGCCATGTCGAATTCGGCCCGGACCAGCCGGTCCAGAAGGTCCTCGGCCAGAGGTTGGTGGATCGGCAGGTTGTAATCGTGGCCGGCGAACCTGGCGCGCGAGGTCTCGCCCGACACAATTGCGAAGGTGGGCACGGACGAAAGGAAGAACGTTTCCAGGTGGTCGCTGCCGATCACGATGATGGCGTCCGGTTTGGATTCCTCGATGTTCCTGCCGAGCTCGCGCATGGCGGCGATATCGGCATCCAGTTGCGCCGGGTCCTCACTCGCCGGTCTGGTGAACAGTTGCGGCGCGTGCACCGTCGCCATTGCCGTTACGATCTGTCCCATGTTGTGTTCCCCCCTGCAGCCAGTTCATCCACGTATTCCACGCCGAGTTCCTTCAGCTTGGCCCGAAGGCCATAGAAATCCACTCCTAATTCTCCGCGGGCCAGCCGCTCCCGCGCTTTCTCCTCCTTCGCGCGGCGTTCGTCGCCGAGCCGGGCCACCTCCGAGGCCATATGCCTGGGCACCACTACCACGCCGTCGCTGTCACCGACCACCACATCTCCCGGATTCACCATTGCGCCCGCGCACACCAGCGGCAGGTTGACCGACCCGGCGCTCGCCTTCACCGTTCCCTGCGCCGAAACGGCCTTGGCCCAAACCGGAAAGCCCATCGCGGTCAACTCGGCCGTGTCGCGGACACCGGCGTCGATAATGAGCCCCACGATCCCGTGCGCCCGGCACGACACCGCCAGCAATTCGCCGAACATGCCATCAGTGGATTCCGAAGTCGGCGACACCACCAGAATGTCTCCGGGCTGGCAGATTTCAATGGCCGCGTGAATCATCAGGTTGTCGCCCGGATGGCACGATACCGTGACCGCGGGCGCCGACGCTCGCGCGCCTCCGTAGATCGGCCGCAGGTACGGCCGCATGAGGCCCGTGCGCCCCTGCGCCTCATGCACCGTGGCCACACCCAGATCGCCCAGCAGTTGGACCGTGGCTGCCTGCGGACGGCCGATTCTGCGAACAATCTGATGGCTCATGACAGCTCGCTGGCGACTTGCGGGTAGACCCGCTCGAACGCTTCTGCGTACTTGATTTCCTTGCGCCCCGAATTGCGCACGGCCTGGGTTCCGCGTCGCCGGGCCAGGTCGGAGTAATACTCCCAAAGATGTTCCTGGGCCTCCATCGACTCCATGGCCTTGCGCTTGATGTCGTAGACGGACGTGATATCGAGCAGCACCTGCGGCTTGAATTCGCACTGCTCCGGCTGGTGCGGCTCGAAAATGAAAACCGGCGGCGCGCCCAGCTTCCTGCCTTCGGCGGGATAGCCGGCAGCCTGCGCGTAGACGCGGGTCCGGAGCGTCAGGTTGGCGGCATCGGGATGATCGAAATTGTACGGGTCCGCAAAGCAGTGGGTGAGCACGAACTCGGGCTGGAGTTGGCGAAACTCCAACACCATCTGATGCACGGTTTCGTCCGTCGGCCGCAGCGGGTAGTCGCCCGAATCGAAGAAACGGATCCCGGCGCCGAGAATGGCCGCGGCCCGCTCCGATTCCGCGCGCCTCGAGGCCTTCACGCGCTCCAGCGTCATCTCCGGCTGCCGCCAGAGCCGTTCCGATTCGCCGCGCTCACCGTACGACAAACACAGAATCTGCACCTGGTACCCGCGCTGCGCATACAGCGCGATGGCCCCGCCTGCCCGCCAGACAAAATCGGCGGCGTGGGCGCTCACTACCAGAACGGTTTTGTTGGAATCCATATGCCCCAGCCAATAAGGCCTCTACGCGATCAGCGCGCCCGGGTTGGTCACGCTCATCCTCCGGATCTCTTCCACGGTGAAGCCGGCGTCGAGCAAGGTCTGCGCGAACATAGCAAAGCCATCCGAGACCGGCGGGTTGATGGTTTGACCGAGATCGGTGGAGAGAACGCAGCGCTGCGGTCCCACCCGGCGAATGCTGTCGAGGACCACTTCCCAGGGCGCTTTTCCGGTGTGCATGGTGGTGAAACAGTGTTCGATGAATGCGCCCAGGTCCGCCAGTTCCAGTTGCTCTTCCGCGGTCAGGTTCTGCGAAGGAAACTCGGCGTGGGTGATCAGAACCTTCCCGACTCGCATCTCTCTCGCCGCGCGCACCAGAGGGAAGATCTCGTGACGCCCCAGGTGGCCGGTGGCCAGAATCATGTCGTGGCTCGCGATCAGTTCCAGACAGCGCCGCGTCGCTTGATTCACTGCGCCATCGTCATCCAGAACGGTCAGCGGCGGCGGCGCGATCCCGGTGGCGGCAAGTTCCCGCTGAATCTGGGCCCAAAAGGGCAGCTTGGTATTCGGCCCGCCCACACGCCCCGCGGTCTCGTTAGCAGCGTCGACCGTCGGCATCCACACGATCTTCGCTCCCGACCGCCCGGCCAACTCGATCGCTACCGGGTTCAAGCCGCCGACGCTGTGGTTGAGCGTGATGGCGCCGAAGGCGTCAATCCCTGGAACCGCGCGGCATACCACCTTGGCGCGTTCGGCCGTCGGGATATAGTGAGATTTGAGCACGAAACCCTTGAGGCCCCGAGCCAGGAACTCCTGAGCCAAGCCAACATCATCGATTCGCCTTTCGATCACGTCCGGCGCGACATGCACCTGAAGATCGTAGGCGCCCTGGATGGCTTCCCAGGCCGAGTCGGTAAAGCAAGTACCTTTCGCGCCAGTCACTTGAGTGCTCATGAACAGGCAGTATGACAGCCCCTGGAACGGGCTGTCAAGCTCTGATCTTTCAGAGTAACGTACCCAATATGCGTCACAAGTTCGGCCTCCTGACCTGCCCATTTTCGTTTTTGATATATCACAATTCGCACAAGCCTCTTGTGATAGCCTGTCTGACTGACCCATGTCCGCCCGAGCGCCCAGCTTCACCTTCGTCAGATGGGCTGTCTGCGCCGTGGCCGCCATGGGCTTCCTGTTCGATATCTATGTGGTGCTGGTGGGGCCGCTGATCGTCCAGCCGGCGTTGACCGAACTGGGCCACTTGAGCCCCGGCACGGCAGCCTATCGCGACTGGGCCGCCAGGCTTTTCTGGATTCCGCCCCTTGGCGGCGGGTTCTGCGGGCTGTGGGGCGGCTGGCTGGCCGACCGCTTCGGCCGCCGACGCATGCTCACCTGGAGCATTCTGCTCTACACCTTTTCGGCCCTGGCGTCCGGCCTGGCGACGCAGCTGGAAGCGTTGCTGCTCTTCCGCACGCTCTCCTTCGCGGGCGTTTGCGTGGAGTTCGTGGCTGCCACGGCCTGGCTGGCGGAATCCTTCCCGGAACCCCAGACGCGCGAGGCCGTGTTGGGGTACACGCAGGCATTCTCGTCGCTCGGCGGCGTGCTGGCGGCAGCCGCATTCTATGTGGCCAGCCGCTACGGGCCGGCTCTTCCGGCGATCCACGGCGGCCATGCGGCGTGGCGCTATGCGCTGATTTCCGGCGTGGCGCCTGCCGTCCCGCTGATGCTGGTCCGCCCGTTCCTTCCCGAGTCGCCGCAGTGGGCGCTTCAGCGCGCGGCCGGCACGCTCAAGCGCCCCAGCGTGGCGGAGCTGTTCCGTCCCGCGCATCGGCGGACCACGGTGGTTACCGCGGTGCTTTTTGCCTGTGCGTACGGCGCTGCATTCGGATCGATCCAGCAATCGCCTCAGATTGCGCCGGGCCTGGCCGAAGTGGCGAACATGCAGCCGGCCGCCCGTGGGCAGGCTGTTTCCGGCGTTCAGGCCGCTCAGGAAATGGGTGGCCTGGCGGGACGGCTCACGGTTGCCGGCCTGGCGTTGATGGTAGCCGGCCGGCGCAAACTGCTGCGGGCGTTTCTGATTCCCGGACTCGTCATCACGCCCGTGGTATTCGTCTTCGCCGCCACCCACAGCCTGGCCATTTTTCGCGTCGGTATCTTCTTCGCCGGCTTCGTGACGGTGGCGCAGCTTACATTTTGGGGCAACTACCTGCCGCGGGTCTACCCGGTTCATCTGCGCGGCACCGGCGAAGGATTCGCCGCCAACGTGGGCGGGCGAATGTGCGGGACGTCGGCGGCTTACCTCACCACTCATCTCGCTGGTCTGATGCCCGGACTCCTGCCCGGCGCCAAGCTCGCGTATGCCGCGGCGGTGGTGGGCTTTTCGGTCTATGCACTCGCCCTGATTCTGACCTTCTGGCTTCCCGAGCCGTCCGCGAAGTTGCCGGACTGATGAAGCACGGCGTTGGGCGGCTGCGTCGGACGCCTCAGCAACCGTCTGCCTTACATAGCTTGGCGTGGTACTCTTATCTATCTGCCTCGGGCATTGAAAAGGAGGCTTCCATGTTTGCTCCGCCGGTCTCAGAGCAAGAGACGAAGGCAACCGTCAGCCCGACTCGCCAACTGGCGGCTGAGTTCTCGACGTTTGTAGGGCCGCCCACCGGCGGCACTGCGGTCGAACGGGCGCATCTGCTCCAACGGAGCATCGGCAACCAGGCAACACTCCGGCTGATGGCCGGGAGTACTACGAACCCGGCCGGGAACGAGGGTCACCCCGTCCCACGGATTCCGCCAGGTGTCATCCAGCCTAAGCTCGCCGTCGGACCGGTCGACGATCCCGCTGAGAATGAGGCTGACAGGGTCGCGGACGATGTGATGCGCATGCCCGACCTCCAGGCGTCATGCACTGCCGCCCCGCCGCGGATCAATCGCAAGTGCGACGCTTGTGAGGAGGAAGAGAAGAAGAAGCTGCAAACGAAAACTGCCGATACCACGAGGGCGGCCGGCGAAGCGCCACCCATCGTGCACGAGGTGCTGGACTCGCCCGGAGAGCCGCTCGACGCAGGTACCCGCGCCTTCTTCGAACCGCGTTTCGGCCGGGATTTCAGCCAGGTGCGCGTTCATGCCGATGCGAAGGCGACAGAGTCCGCAAGGTCGGTAAACGCGCTGGCTTACACATATGGACAGGATGTGGTATTCGCAGGTACGCGATTCGCACCGCAGACCACCGAAGGAAAGAGACTTCTTGCGCATGAGCTTACGCATGTGGTGCAGCAAGGCCAAACCTCAGCTCCCTCGGACCAGGCGAGCTCGACGCTCCAGCGTCAGCCGGCCACGCCGCAGGGGCGTGTTACCTCCATCGATCCCGTTACCGGTCCATCACAAAATGCTCTTACCACTTTTCCTGCACTCCCCGTTCCGGATTGCGACTTGAACGCTCCGGGCCCTGCGAACAACACGAACACGGGAACCTGCCGGAACATCCACCAAGTCCATTTCCACCTCGCTGGCATTACCGCAGGGGACGTGCGCCTGTTGCGAATCGTTGAGCGGACAACCGTTGCCGGGGGTAAGACCGAGACTATTGAAAAGAGTGACGGCCCGAGTGACCCGACGGTGATACGGCCAAACGACCACTTGATCGCCGTTGGCGATTGTCCCGGTTTTGAGCCTGGTGCTGCCAGTCCAGGCTCTGTAAATCCAACGGCGTTTCCCATCAGTTATCACGCCCATTTCATACTCTCGGCCCACGATACTTTGGCGCAAATGGCGGCACTCGCCAAGATAAGCTACGATGTTGCGATAGACAAAAAAGCTATCGACGATCCAAGTCCGACCAACACATTCAACGTGACAGACACACAGATATTTTGAGCTTGCGGCGGACGCGGCTGCGTCCCGACCCACCGCCACCTTTCCTTCCACTGTTATATGCTGTAAGACCCAGGGGGAATCATGAACCGCCCACACCGTCTCTGCTTCTGCGCTGCCCTGCTGGCCGCCCTGTCCTTCCAGCTCCGAGCTCAGGAAGAGATACCCGCCGGCCGGGGCGGCGGCAGGGGTGGCCGCGGCAACACGCGCGAGTTCCTCGGCCTGGGCCGCGCTCCCGATCCGCAAGCCGCCGCGCGCGGCGAGAAGCTCTACGCCCCCAACTGCGCCTTCTGTCACGGCGAGAAGGCCCGCGGAGCCTCGGGCCCCAACCTGATCCGCTCCGAATTGGTGCTCAAGGACGACAAGGGCGAACTGATCGCTCCCGTGATTTCCAAGGGACGGGTCGAGCAGGGCATGCCCGCTTTCGGCGCCCTTACCGAAGCCCAACTCGCCGACATCGCCGAGTTTCTGCACATGCAGGTCGAGCTCGTTGCCAACCGCGGTACGTACAAGCGTCTCAATGTGGTCACCGGTGACGCCAAGGCCGGCGAAGCCTACTTCAACGGCGCCGGTGGCTGTGCCAAATGTCACTCCGTTACCGGCGACCTCGCCCACATCGGCGCAAAGTATCAGGCCGAAGCACTGCAGACCCGCTTCGTTTGGCCCGGTGGCGGCGGATTCGGCGGCGGCGGGCGCGGCCCCACCCGGCCGCGAAACGTCACCGTAACGCTGCCCTCCGGCCAGTCCGTCACGGGCACGCTGAAGCAGATCGACGATTTCGAGATCTCCATCCATGACGCGTCCGGCGTCTACCACTCCTGGCCCGCGGCCAGTGTCAAAGTGGTGCTGGAGGATCGCTTCGCCGGCCACCGCGAGTTACTGGAAAAGTACACCGATGCCGATATGCACAACCTCACCGCCTACCTGGTGACACTCAAATGACACGGCATCGTCTCATCCTCGCTCTCGTCATGCTGCCGGCGCTGTCGATGGCGCAGGGTCTCGATCAGAAGGTCCTGCTCAAACCGCCGTCCGATGCCTGGCCGACTTACAACGGCGACTACTCCGGCAAGCGTTTCAGCCCGCTCACCCAGATCAACGCCTCTAACATTGGCAGCCTGGCCCCAGCCTGGTTCTATCGCATCAACAATGTGGGTGCTCAGCGTGGCGTCGGCAATCCCACCATCAAATCCACCCCGCTGATGGTCAACGGCATCCTCTACTTCACCATCCCCGATCACGCTTACGCCATCGATGCCCGCACCGGCGAAGAACTCTGGCAGTACGCCTGGCAGGACAAAGGCGGCCATCTGGTGGGCAACCGCGGCCTCGGCATGTACGGCGATTGGCTCTACCTCATGACGCCCGATTGCTGGTTTGTGTCACTGAACGCCAAGGACGGCAAGGAGCGCTGGCGTAAGAAGGTGGCCGACGAGCGGATGCAGTATTTCTGCACCACGTCGCCGGTGGTAGTGAAGAACCATGTGCTGGTGGGAGTCGGCGGAGACGCCATGGATGTTCCCGGATTCCTGGACGCCCGCGATCCCGAGACCGGCGACGTGCAGTGGCGCTGGAATACCACCCCGCGCAAGGGCGAACCCGGCGCCGAAACCTGGCCGAATCCGCAGGCCATGGAGCACGGTGGCGGTATGCCTTGGCTGCCCGGCACCTACGATCCCGACCTCAACCTCCTTTACTGGGGCACCGGCAATCCCAACCCGGTTTTCGCCGGGCAGGGCCGCAAGGGCGCCAACCTTTGGACCGCTTCGATCGTCGCGCTGAACGCCGATACCGGGAAACTCGTCTGGTATCACCAACCCTCGCCCCACGACACACACGATTGGGACAACGTGGAGACGCCCGTTCTCTTCGACGGCCTCTTCCGTGGCCGCCCGCGTAAGATGCTGGCCCAGGCCGCGCGCAATGGGATCTTTACGGTGCTGGACCGCACCAACGGCGAGAGCCTGGTTACCAAAGGCTACGTCGGCGTGAACTGGATGAAGGGCGTGGATGCCAAGGGCCAACCCATTCCCGACCCCGCGAAGGAACCCAAAGTCGATGGCTCGCTGATCAATACGCCCGGCGGCGGCGCGACTAACTGGCCTCCGCCCAGCTTCAGCCCGGATACCGGCCTGTTCTATGTCAACGGCAAGCAGGGTTACAGCGTCACCTACTTGACTGATGACGATCCTGAACCGCAAGGTTACGGCGGCGGTGGTGGCGGCGGCTTTTCCGAGCCCATCCTGGCCGCCATTGATTATAAGACCGGTAACATCGCCTGGAAGCACATATATCCTAGCGGGGGCTTCGGTAACTCGTTCCCCGGCATTCTCACCACCGCGGGAAAACTGCTCTTCACCGGCGATCCGGTGGGTAACCTGCTCGCCTACGACCCCGCCACCGGTAAAATCCTCTGGCACTTCCGAGTCGGCACCCAGGTAAGTAACGGACCTTCGACTTATTTGCTCAACGGCGCCCAATACCTGGTTGCCGGCGCCGGCGATATTTTGTTCGCGTTTAAGCTTGTGAAATAGGCTCTGAGCGGGAATTCGTTGCAGATAGTTCAGCATCGCCCCTTCGTACGGTAGGTCCAGAGCACGCGCTTCGCGCTCGCTCGCGTCGCATGCCCCTTCCAACTTGCGGCCACAGCCGGAGCAGAGGTGACTTTCGTGAACGGGCTGATGTCGGTAGACTCAGCGGTTGGCGAGACATTGAACTAACCAAACGGCTGGGATGGTCGGGCTATCGGATCTACAGGCAAATTCCTGCTCAGAGCCGTGAAATCAGGAGAAACCCTACTGATATACTCGTAATTAGTGACCACCCGAAGACAAATGATGGCATCGGCGGCGTCTGCCGCGATGCTATCTCTGAAGCCGGCCTCCGCCGGACCCGCCTCGCTTCACAACATGGGAGGCGCCCCCGCCGGCTTCCCCATGCACACCCGCGCCGCCCGCGACAGCGGCAAGCCCTTCGACTTCGTGGAGTACTGCCATAACCTCGGCTTCGGCGTCGTGGAAACCCGTCTGCCTTCGACGGATCCCGAAGCCATCAGGAAGTTCCGCCAGCGCCTTGACTCCTGGAACATGCGCGTCATCATGGATGTTCCTCTGCCGCGCACCGCCGCCGATGTCGCGGCCTTCGACGCCGCCGTGAAAACCGCGAAAGACGCCGGCGCGGTTTCCTTGCACACCGCCATGACCGCGCGCCGCTACGAGCAGTTCGACACCCTCGAGGCCTTCAAGAAGGATTTCGAACGCTGCCAGGCTACCATCGCCCTCGCCGAACCCGTTCTGCGCAAGCACCAGATGCGCCTCGGCATCGAGAACCACAAGGGCTGGCGCTCCGCCGAACAGGCCGCCTGGTTGAAGCGCGTTGCGAGCGAATGGCTCGGCGTTCATCTCGATTTTGGCAACAACGTCTCGCTTTGCGAGGAGCCCTCCCAGACCCTGGGTAACCTGCTGCCCTACATCGTCGCCTGTCACATCAAGGATATGGCGGTGGAGCCTTACCAAGACGGTTTCCTGCTCTCCGAAGTCCCTCTAGGTGAAGGCTTCCTCGACATCAAAGGCATGGTCGCCGCCATCCAGAAGAAGGACCCCAAGATCCCGTTCGACCTGGAGATGATTACCCGCGACCCGCTGAAGATTCCCGTCTTCACCGACAAGTACTGGGTGACCTTCGACGACAACATCAGTCCTCTGTCCGGCCGCGACCTGGCCAAGGTGCTCGACATCGTGCGCAAGAACAAGCCCAAGTCCTCGCTCCCGCGCACCACCGGCATGAGCGTCGAGGCCCAGTTGAAACTCGAAGACGAGAACATCGCCAGGTCGATCGCTTGGGCGCGCCAGAACCTGAGCCTGTAAACTACGGTGTGCTGGCGTCCGACACCTGGACTGCCGGCCCGGGCCCGATCCAGGTGGCTGCCGTGTTCCCGGCGGCCGCCGCCAGAAAGGCGTCACTGCCGGAACTGAGCACGGCGGGAGCCCCAAAAGCGCCTTGCCCGATGGGGCGAATCGCGGCGCGCACCGTCCGGGTGTTGTCATCGACCCAGGCAGCCACAAAGGTCCCGGCAGGAGTCGCAACCACGTTAGGACTGGACGCGTAGTCGTTTGCGCCCGAGATCGTTTTCGGCGTGCCCCACGACCCGCCCGCGGGCCGTGCCACCGCCTGCACCGGATAGTTATAGCCGCTGCCGGAATACTGGACCAGTGCGAAGATCATGACCGCATTACCGAAGTTGTCGAGGGCGATTCTGGCGGAGGCGCCCTCACCCTGCTTGGAGATCGTAAGCGGTGCGCTCCACGCGCCCCCCGCTGCACGCGTCGCGACCAACGCCGTACCGCGCCCCGTCCAGGCCACCCCGGCATCGCCCTGATCGTTCAAGGCGACGTGCGGCGAACCCTGCCGGAACGACGCCGGGGCGATGGAAATCGGCGCTGACCAGACACCGGATTTGCGCTCCGCCACCAGGATCTGTCCGCTCGTCGATTGCCAGCCCGCGATGGCATCACCCAACGCGTTCACGGCAAGCGTTGGATTCGTCGCCGTCGCGCCCGGCGTCGACAGGGCCACCGGGGTGGTCCAGGAACCCGAAGCCGGCAGATTCGCAGTTTCGATCGCGCTACTCGAGGATGTCGTCTGAAGCCAGATGGCGACGGCGTTGCCACTCCCATCCATTCCGACCTTCGGCAGGCTCGACGAGTTCGCAGGGGAAGTAAGCGGCTTCACCGCGCCCCAGGAGCCATGCGCCTGGCGCGCCGAGGCTTGGACCACCAAGCCTTGGGACGAATTGGTTTGCCAAAGGTCCCAGATCGCAACCGCATTGCCCGCCGGGCTCACGGCCACGCTCGGGTCCGCGGCGTTGTAGCCGTTCGCCGGCGTAAGCGTCTGGGCCGCGCTCCAGGACCCGCCGGCATCCTGCGCCGCAACCTGCAAAAGCAGGTAGTTGTTCTCGTTCACCCAGGCCGCCGCTTGAGCACCCGAGGAATTGATCGCTGCAACCGGCGATGTGACATAGTACGTCGGTGGAATAGGGGTGGAGAGCGATACCGGCGCCGACCACCCGGACGCAGCGTATAAAGCGAAAGCAAGACCGAGCAGCAACGCCACGGCGATCGCAACCCGGAACAGACGCCCAAAGCGAGACGGCAATTCAGTCAGGGACCTTCGGCGAGTAGTGCTGATCATGATTATCTCCTTGATGCACCAAGCTGTACTTCAGTGCCTGCGCTCGATGGTTGTCGCCCTTTTCGTGGCGATCGCGCGATAAAGTATCCCTTGTTGCTGATCATGCGGGATTCACAGGCGGCACACTTTGCGCAAGATCAAACTGGGAATGTCTGGGTCGGGACGTTTGAATCGACGCTCGGATGGCCCCGCTTGTCGGCCTACTTCCGCAAATCCTCGATGGTCTGACGCATCTTCGCGGCCTGCGGATAGTCCGGGTGATGGTTCAAGAAGTCTTCCATCACCTGGGCCGCCTCCGGCTTCTCCCCGCGCCGTAAGTGGATCTCTGCCAGAAACAGTTGCGGGTGCGAGAAGTGCGCCGGGTCGATCTGGCGGGCGCGTTCCAGATACTTTGCGGCCTGGTCGAATTGGCCGAGTTCGAAGTACACCATGCCCAGTTGGGAGTTGGCCAACGCGTCGCTGGGCCGGGTCAGAACGGCGCGCACGTTGTAGTCGAGCGCCTCGTCGAGCTTGTGTACCGTCACCAGCACGCCGCCGAGATTGACCAACGGCTCGAACGCCGTAGGGTCCTGCCCGAGCGACTGCCGGAAGCATTCTTCGGCGCGTTGGAATTTCCGGGTCTGGTACGCGATGGTGCCGAGATTGTTCCACGCTGCCGAGAACTGTGGTGCCAGGTCGACCGCGTGCTCCAGGTGCTTGATGGCCGCGGCGGTGTCGCGACGTTCCAGATCCTTCTGCGCGTCCTCGTAATCGCGCACGGCTCTGTCGGGGATCCCGAGTTGGCGCGCCGAGACGGCGTGACGGCGGCGCAGGGGTTCGGTAACAAAGTCCGAGTCTTTGAGATGGATGGCGAGGTTGACGCGGCCGTGCGCGTCGGCCGAGGTGGGGCCGACCTCGATGGTCTGGCGGGCTTCACCGCGCGACGGTACGAAGATCGAGAGCGTGTAGGCGCCCGCTTCCAGCTTCTTGAACGTGAAGCGGCCGCGGTCGTCGGCTTCGGTCGATGTGTTGAACGGCGCGATGGCCCCATGCAGGGAAACGGCAGCGCGGCTTTCGGGGAAGATATGCCCGGCCACCTCGTACAGGTTAGGCCCCGCCAGGAAAAATGCGATCAGGGGCAACGCGGCCACAATGGAATTTTACCGCTGATAGAATGGGCCGGTGACTTCTCCGGTTATGGTGGCGCGGACGGCACTGTCCGGCAAAGAGTGGCGCGTCTTGATGCTGCTCTTCATTTCGGCTCTCATCAATTACATCGACCGCACCACCTTGTCGGTGGGAGCCACCAATATCCAGAAGGAACTGGGGCTGACCTACGAGCAGATTGGAATGCTGCACTCGGCATTCTTCGGCGTCTACGCGTCGTTCCAGCTTTTTTCCGTGGCCGGCTGGCTGGCCGACCGTTTTCACGTGGGCTGGGTACTGGGGCTGGGGTTCTTCATCTGGTCCGGCGCCACGGCCAATACGGGCCTGGCGCACAGTTTCCTCGTGATCATGGCGATGCGCGTGCTCCTGGGTATGGGCGAATCGGTGTCGTACCCCTGCTATTCGCGCATCCTCGCCAGCCAGTACCCCGAACATCATCGGGGCTTCGCCAACGCTCTGATCGATGCCGGCACCAAGACCGGGCCGGCCATCGGCACGCTGGTCGGCGGCCTGCTTGTGAGCCAACTCGGATGGCGTCCGTTCTTCCTGGTGCTGGGATTCGGCAGCATGCTGTGGCTGCTTCCATGGGCGGCGTGGTCGCCTCGCGGCCAGGGCGTTTCAGGAAACGAAGACAGAACGGATATTGCCTCCATCGCCGACATTCTGCGCCAGCGCTCGGCCTGGGTCAGCGCTTTCGGGCTGTTCTGCACCAATTATTATTGGTACTTCCTGATCACCTGGCTGCCGGCCTACATGGAAAAGGAGCGTCACTTCTCGAAATCGAAGATGGCCGTGCTGGGGTCGGTTCCGTTTCTGGCGATCGCCATCTCTTGTATCGTCGCGGGTTCGATCTCGGACCGGCTGATTGCGGGCGGCCGCACGCCCACGCAAGTGCGCAAGTCCTTCGCCGGAATCGGACTGGTGTTTTCCACCATCATTCTGCCGGTGGTTTGGACGCGCGCCACCGGACCTGCCATGGCGCTGCTGATTCTGGCTTGCATCTCGTTCGGCATCTACACCTCGAACCTGTGGGCCATCACCCAGACACTGGCCGGTCCCAGGGCCGCGGGCAAATGGACCGGTTTTCAGAACGGATTCGGCAACCTGGCTGGCGTCGCGGCGCCCTGGCTGACCGGCCGTGTAGTCGATAAAACCGGCGAATTCTATTGGGCCTTCGTAGTGGCAGCCGGCTTCGTCCTGGCCGGCGCGGCCATGTTCATCTTCGGCATCGGCCGCATCGAGCCGGTCAAGTTCCGCGGCGACTCTGTGGCGTAGGCCTCCTGGCCTGCGCGTATGTTACGCCAACTCGCCCAGCGACCGAGTCCGCCCACCACCCCTCCTTCTTTCCGGCCGACTTTTACGGTTGTGGTTGAAGGCCGGGCGTCAGCCTGATGGCTGCCGCTGGCGTTTGCCATGACGCAGCAGAGCAACAGGTCGTGTGGTCCTGCGCACAACCAGCCGCACGTCGAGGCTTACGCGAACCGACCAGAAGTTAGGATCCGCCGCTGTCGGCGAGAGCCATGTACAGACGCGAGCCGGATGGCCGATCATCCCTTTTCTGAATGCCTAAAACAACGGATAATATTGACAGGTGGGCATTCCGATGACTCTGGAACAAGCGATTCTCGATGCCGTCCGGGCGCTTCCGAACGGACGTGGCCTTTGGGCCGATCTGAGTATCGATTTGAGCACCGAGGACATCGACGAGGCCCGCCGGGAAATGTGGACGGATTTCCCCAGGGATGACTTCTGATGCCAGCGGTCGTCGCGGATACCCACTCCGCGATCTGGTACCTCGCCAACGACCCGAAACTACCTGCGACCACGGCAAAGGCATTGGATGGCGCGTCGGCGGCGGGCGACCCCATCTCTGCCGAAGGCCGAAAAAGGCTGGTGGATGCCCTCGCCCGCCTGACGGTCCATATGAGTTGGCGCCTCTTGACGGGCGTGTGGCTGCCGCGGTCGAGCTGATCGACCAGCGTGGTCCCGGATATGCGCGACCGCATCATATCATTGCCGCCACCGCGCTCTCTTCAGGCGCTGCCCTCGTCAGCCGGGACGGCAAGATTCGTGCGTCACAGGTTCAGGCCATCTGGTAGCGCTCGCATACCTGCAACGGCTATCCGGCGGCTTCCAAACTCCGGAAGGTTCGCCCCGCCTTCGGCATCACTGTTGCCTCCTAAAGCTGGTACACGCCGGGGTTCGAGGCGCTTAGGAACTTCGCTGATGCTTGCTGCCGCAATACTTTGATCTGCTCCGCTGCCGAACGCCAAACCGGCGCTTCTTCAATCGGCATGGCGCAGTGGGCCTGCCGCGACGAACGGCCCGAGAGCACGCGCGTGAACGCCATGACGAGTTCGCCAGAGCCTTTTCGTGCAAGCCCGGGGGGGGCCTTACGGTGCCTTGACCGACAGGACCGTCGGGTTCGCCGCTATGCCGCCGATGCTCACCTGGAGGGGCTGTTCCCCGGAGGCGATGTCCGGAATCACCAGGTTCATCTGCAGCAGTCCCACGAAGCCCGGGGCCAGGCCGGCGAAGGCGATTTTTGCCGGCTGGCCGCCCACCCGTGCTTCGATAGAGGCGACCGGCACGGAAAACGGCGAGGCGGGCGGCGAGGCGCCGGTGGCCACGGGGTGATCCACCGCGCCTTGTCCCGTCAGGTAGACGGTGACGTACTGCCCGGGAGAGGCGGGGGAGTCGGCCGAGTTGAGCGTCTGGTCGGGGTAATTCTGGGCGATGGCGTGGTTGGTTTTCGCCATAGTGAGAACACCCGGCGCGGCGGCCACCACTTCGAACGTGACGGGGCCGGCCTTCAGGCTTCCGGACTGGACTACCAGGTTTGCCGTGCCCACCGAGGTCTCAAACGGCACCTGCACGTTCAACTGGAGCGGGCTCGCAAATATCAGCGGGGCCGGGGTCCCATTGACGATCACGGTAGTTCCGCTCAGCGCGTTCGGAAGCGGCACTGCAGCTGCGGACGCAGTGCCGGCGGCCAGGTTGACGCCGTAGATCGAAATCAGCGAACCGGGGGCGATCCCAGGCAATCCGCTGGCCGCGTTGATGATGCCGGCGCTGGAAGTGGCGGGCAGCGGTGTCACAAGTGGGGCGGGCGAGATCGTGAAAGTGGCGGCGTTGGAATCGGTGGCGCCGGGCGTCGACACTTTGACGCTGACCGCCCCGGGCGCAGCCAACAGGTTGGCCGCTACAGGAGCCGTCAGTTGCGTGGCGCTCAACCAGGTAGCCGGCAGCGGCGAGCCATTCCAGAGTACCGCGGAATTGGCGAGGAAGTTGGCTCCGGCGATGGTGAGAAGCAGCCCCGCACCACCTGCCTGCGCCGAGTTGGGACTGATCGATGCAATCGCAGGAACCGGTGTAACCACCGCCACGGTTACCGGATTGGAAACCAGTCCGCTTGGGTTGGTCAGGGTAATGCGGGCCGTACCGCCCGTGGCGATCAGGCCGGCCGTGACGGTGGCGGTCACCTGGCGATCGGTTACGAAGGCGGTGGTTAAAGGTGTGCCGTTCCAACGCAGCACGCAGTTGACGGCAAAGTTAAGCCCGGCCGCAGTAAGGGTGAACGATGCTCCTCCTGCCGTGACCGAAGCCGGAGTGACAGCGTTGATGCCCGGCTGTGGCGGGTTGATGGCGAACGTGACGTTGTTGGAGACTGCCCCGCCAGGATTCGCGACACTGATGGCGGCCGAGATGGTGTCGGTCAACAGGCTGGCCGGTACCGACGCCAACAGGTCCGACGAGCTCACAAACTGTGTGGTGAGCGGCGAGCCGTTCCACAGCACCGTGGCGCCGGCGGCGAAGTTAGCGCCGTTGACGGTCAAGCTGAATGCCGGCGATCCGGCCGAAGCGCTGCCGGGGTTGAGGCTGGTGACCGCGGGGGCCGGCGGATTGATGGTGAAGATGGAGTTCGCCGAAACCGCTCCTGTTGGGTTGGCGACGCTGATGGCCGCGATTCCCATTGTCTGGATCAGAGCAGGCGGCACCCCGGCGGTCAGTTGCGTTGCATTGAGGAATGTCGTGGCCAGCGCGGAGCCGTTCCACTGGACCACCGAGCCAGGCGCGAAGTTGGAGCCGGTGACGACCAGCACGAATGCTCCGGCCCCCGCCGTGGCGCTGCTGGGGCTGATGTTACTCAGCGAAGGAACCGGCGCCGAAATCGAGAACGGCTGGGTAAGCGAGTGGCCGGACCCGGTGGAATCGGACACCTGCACAGTGGCGGCGCCGGCGAGCCGCAAAGCGGAGGCGGGAACTACGGCCGTCAGAGTGGTGGTGTTGACGCAGGTGGTTGCCAGCGGGGTCTGGCTGCCCGCTTGGGTCAACACCAGGAAGTTGTTGCGCGTGAATCCCGCGCCGGTCGCCGTGAGGGCCACCGCCGGCCCGGTGGCGGCGGCACTGGCCGGGCTGATGCTGAACAGCACTGGCGAAACCGTGACCGGGTAGTCATTCGACGTTGCGCCCAGATCGTCCGTGACCTTGAGCAAGAACCGGCCCGAGAGAGCCCGGTGTATGGGATAGATGGCGGCCTGAACCTGAGACGGGCTGACATACGTAGTATCCAGGGCCTGCCCCGACCAGGTTACGATCACGCCTGGAGAGAAGCCAGTGCCGGCGATCGACAGAGGGAAATACACGCCGCCGGCATCGAATGTGCTGGGCGTCGCGGACGTAATGACCGGCATACCTCGCACATCGAACGGCACAGCCAGGGAGCTGAGGCTGTACATCGGGTCGAAGACCTGGATGGTTGCGGACTCGGCGGCGCTTAACCCGGATGCCGGGATCGTCGCGGTCAAAGTGGCCGAGTCGACAAACACGGTGGTAAGCGCCAGTTGCCGGCCGCCGGCGTTGATCACGAGTTGGAGGCGCGCCGTGAAGCCGAGGCCCTTGGCGGTGAGGGTGAGCCCGGGGCTTCCGGCCAGGACCGCCGGCGGAGTCACGGTAAACAGCACCGGCCGGATGCTTACCGCGAAGGAATTCGACACGCTGCGATCGGGATTGATCACGTTGATGTTGTAGTTGCCGGAGAGCTTGCGCATGTCCGGTGTGACGGGCGCCTGCAGTTGGGTCGCGCTGACATAGGTGGTGGTCAGCGGGCTTTGCGTCCAGTTTACAACGGAGCCGGGGACGAAGCCGGTTCCGGTCACGTTCAGCAGGAAGTATACGCCGCCGGCATCGATCGGGTTGGGCGACGCGCCGGTGATGCTGGGGGCCGCGGCAAAAGCGGCGTGGGCGGCCAGGAGCACCAGCAGCAGTGGGGTCGGCGTGCTCATTTCAGCCAGACCGTCGTGGGCGGCGCGGCCAGGTTGCCCAGCGCCAGTTCCACTGCGGCCGGCCCCGTCGGAACGAAGCCCCCGGGGACGCGCGCGTTTATCTGCAAGACTCCCACTCCGCCCGGGATGGCGCCGGCATAGAGCAGTTCCGCGTTGAGACCAGCGATGGCCAGGGTGACCGGCAGCACCGGGTGCGGGTAAGGTGCGCGCGCCGCCTGGCCGGAGACATTGGGGCCATTGGTGAGGCCTTCGCCGGTGGCAAAGAAAGTCAGGATCGTGCCACGCGGGGCGGGTGAGGATGGCGAGTTGGTGGAGCCATCCTGGTTGATTGCGATGGAGAACATCGCCGGCGCGGCGGCCACCACCGGGAGGTCCAGAACGCCCGCGGAGTGGCCCTGATAGAACACCTCCAGGTGAGTCTGGCCGGCGGTGGCAACGGTGTAGGGCACCTGCGCGTTGATCTGGGAGGATTGCACGTAAAAAAGCGGTGCGGGCACGCCATCGAAGCGGACTTCGGCTCCCGCCAGGAGATTGGCCAGTAGTTCCGCCGAATCGAACGTGCCCGTAATTCCGGTTTCGGGACCGATGCCGGGGCCAAAGATGGTCACAATCTCGCCGGGGGCCACCGGACCCTGGCGGAGGCTGGCGGCGCTAACGGCAGTGAGCACCGGCGTAACCGCGATGGGGTCGGTGGAAAACGAGGAATCGGGAACCAGGCGGCGCACGCGGTTATTGTTGGTGTCGGCCAGGTACAGGCTGCCTGTTCCATCCAGGAAGAGACCGCTCGGGCTATTCAACTGCGCGCTGGCGGCGGGCCCGCCGTCACCCGCGAAACCGGCGTCGTTCTGTCCGGCGATCGTGTGGATGACGCCATCCGGCGTGACCTGGCGGATGCGATGATTGCCGGTATCGGCGATGAAGAGATCGCCGTTGTCATCTGCCGCCACGCCGCGGGGTGCGCTCAACAAGGCGGCGGTGGCTGCGCCTTCATCGCCGCCGAAGCCTGGGTCGCCCGTTCCCGCCACCGTGCCCATGATGCCGGTGGGAGTGACTTTGCGAACGCGGTGGCTGAACGTGTCGGCGATGAAGAGGTTGCCGTGGGAATCGAGGGCACAGGCGCTGGGTTGGTTGAGCTGAGCCAGACGGGCCGGGCCGCCATCGCCCGCGTCGCCCGGCGACCCGTTGCCGGCGGCGGTGGTGACCGCGTCACCGGTTGGCGCCCGCAGAACGCGATGGTTGGCGGTATCGGCAATGTAGAGAACGCCCGCCCGGTCCAGGCAGACCGCCCGCGGGCCGCGCAGCGCGGTCTGGGCCGCCGGCGACCCCTCGGTCCCGATGCCGGCCGTGCCGGTGCCCGCCACGCCACGGATGACGCCGCCGGGCGAGACCTGGCGAATCCGGTGATTCAACGTGTCGGCAATGACGATGTTGCCGGATAGGTCGATGGCTACACCCATCGGCGAGTTGAGGCTGGCCGTAATGGCGGCAACTCCGTCCTCAGAGGCGGCCGCGGCGCCCGTGCCGGCACGCGTGCTGATGTTACCCGAGGCCAACACTTGCCGGATACGCTGCGTGCCGGTATCCGCGATGTAAAGGTTGCCGAAGCCGAGAGCGATGGCGGAAGGCTGGAACAGCAGTCCCGCGGTAGCGGCGCCGCCATCGCCGACGGCGTGCAGGTAGCCATCGCCGGCAACCGTCTGGATGCGGCCGCTGGGGTCCACCGCCCGCACCCGCACGCCATCGGCTATGTAGAGACTGCCGTTGAGGCCGGCCGCCAGGTCGTGCACCGCCGTCATCTGGGCCTTGGTGGCCGGTCCGCCATCGCCCGAGAAGCCCAGGACCGCGGCGCCGGCGAAATCCGTCCACTTCCCGGCCGGGGTGAAGGCGCGGACGATGTTGCTGCTGTCGGCGGTATAGATGACGCCCAGAATATCCACCGCGACCGCCAGCGGCGTGACCAGCGCGGTAGCCGCCGAACCGCCCAGCGCGGTGGCGATGCTGCCACCGGCCAGGATTTTGCGCACCCGATTGTTATGCGAGTCCGCGATGTAGAGTGCGCCGGAACGATCCACGGCAAGGCCGGCGGGATAGGCGAGTTGCGCCAGCGTGGCCGGCCCGCCATCGCCG
>Ga0209698_10000085_pt1 | contig 87306 bp, 80 predicted proteins | sample LitLauG_LLR_2012_FD_187203 | JGI IMG/M metagenome (GOLD analysis project Ga0209698, IMG submission 187203) | Freshwater sediment microbial communities from Pennsylvania, USA - Little Laurel Run_MetaG_LLR_2012 (SPAdes) (version 2) | ecosystem: Environmental > Aquatic > Freshwater > Creek >... | reverse complement strand
GCTCAGAGCCAACCACGGACTTGGGGCGCTTAACTCAGCGGTAGAGTGCCATCTTCACACGGTGGAAGTCATAGGTTCGAATCCTATAGCGCCCACCATTTGTTTTCTGCAGGTTGCGGAGATTCTGTCCGGAAACTCCAACCCACAATCCAACCCACAAATAAAGATGGGTCACTGGATTATCTCCGTAGCGAGTCCCATTTCCTTGAGGAACGCGCCTTGCGCAGCGCGCGTTTCATCGCCGTCGCCTTGCGTGTAGAGATCCAGCGTCGTCTGGATGCGTGAATGACGCAGGATGCTCTGCACCGTCTTCGGCTCGACCTTCGCCTTGTTGACAAGCCAGCTTGAGAGCGAGTGCCGCAGATTGTGCAGGCCGAATCGCTGGCCTGGGTCAATCTTCACCCCTGCCTTGATGGCCGCTGGCCGAAGGTGGTCGGCGACGAACACGGCGGGGGAGAGGGGCACACGTCCTTCTTTCTTGAGCGACGGAAAGACGAAGTCGGCGGATGCAGCGTAAGCAGTCTGGCCTCGCCACTCCCTGAGCTGGGTGGCAAGAGCCGGATGCAGGGGCACGTGGCCCTCGGACTTGCGGGTCTTGGTCGGCCCATCCTTCCCGAAGGACCAGCGCTTGGTTACGGCGATACGTTCCTCCTGCCACAGTATGTCGCTCCATCGCAGGGCCAGAAGCTCGGACGCACGCAACGCGGTAGCCGCGCAGGTGAGCACGAGGATGCGATGGAGTGGCTTCGTCAGACTCCGGATGATTTCCAGAGTTTGTTGAGGAGTAACGAGAATCGCCTTGTAGTCGGTGAGGGAGCGCGTCTCGACGGGCTGCACGGGATTCTTGCTTACGAGTTCGTACAGCATAGCCGTCTTGTAGGCGCGCAGCATCGTACCGCGAAACTTCGACACGGTGGTCCAGGCGAGTCCCTTGTCGTTGTGAAGCGACTGGAACCAGCGCTGGAGGGCAAGGGGCTTGATGTCCTCGGCAATCTCGTCTCCCCAGCGGGGGATGAGGTAGTTTCGGACAATCTGCTGAGTGTTAAGCGTGGTCCGCTCGGTCTTGGGACGAACGGCGTCCGCGCCGAAGTCGGCTTTCAGGTAATACTCCGCCAGGAATTCAAATGACGCACGGCCGGGGCAGGGGCTGTCGTTGATTCTGACTCCCAGGCCAAGCCGGTCCACCTCGCGCCAGGCGTCCTTATCCTTCGGAAACTTCTGAACAAGTCCGACGGGCAGGGTGTGCTCGACTCTGTTTCCTTCCGCGCTCAAAACCCGGAACCTCAGCACCCAGGTCTCTCCTTCCTTGCGGCGTACTTTCTTCAAACATCCTCGCTGATAGGCCATGAAATTCCTTTCAGCGGGGACTGCCGGATGCAGGATCGCATAGTTTGTCGTTCTTGTGGATCATCGTTTTTGCAATCGCTTCAACGAGTTCGGAGAGACGGAATCTCCACACCTTTCTCTTCGCCTGCCCGTCGAGCGGATACGCCCCGGCAATGCCCTTACGCGCAAGCGCGAGTAAATAGCGGCGGCTGATATCCAGAAAATCAGCCGCCTTTTCTGCCGAAACAAAAGGTTCGGGAGTCATGTGGTCACCTCGTTATCTCTTCTTCATCACAAGCTGCGCGCCTTCGCATCCGGGTGCTGCGTTTTCGGTGAAGTCGGTGCCCAGCTCATGCGCGCCTGCCGGCATGACGGTGAAGGTTGCGATGGAGCATCCCTGACCGGTCAGGCCGAAGGTGTTCTGGGCGGTGAGCTTGATCGCACCGTTCTCCGCTAACCCTGTGAAGTTGGTGGCGCTGGGCTTCATGGCGTCGGCCATTCGTTTAAGCGCCTCGGCCGGCGTCATCTTGTGGCCTGACTCCTGACGCTGCATGATTTCAAGCATCGTTGGCTGGCAGGAGAGCTTCGAGTAGCCCAGAAACTGGCCGGGCTTGTCGTGATCCTCACGCAACTCCAGGCTGATGTTGCACGGTTCATCCTTCATGGGAAGGCTTGCTTCCCATGTCCCCATCAGGTCATGCAGAGCCGGATCGATCGGTGGCGCAGTTGGAGCGGGCAAGGGAGGAGGCCCGCCCGAGGAGCGTCCCGCATGTTCATTCTTGTCCTTTGACGAGCTATGCAGCGAGGGGCGCGACATGAACGCATGCCGGATGAGGCCGGGTATGGACGGCCCGAAGTACCAGTACGCGAGCAGCCCGCCTACGATCCACATGAATTTCGGGTTCTTAATGATTTTGCTGATCATTGTTTTTCCTCCTGAACTTCGTTCTTCTGAACTGGGACGAACGCGCCGAATGCGCGCGCGATATAAGTGACAGCAGCCTGGCGCATGTCGGGTGGAAGGTTCTTGGGCAAGCTCGCAAGATGAATCGGCGCGAGCTCGTCTTCAGTGGCCTTGCCGGCTGCGAAGCTGCTGATAATGGGGCCTGCCGCCGCCATATCCATCCAGCTGCGGATGAGCTCCCATACGCGATACCAGTAGATGTAGTTGCGGATAACGAGCATGAGCGCGGCACAATGCAGGTAAACGGACAGGCCGGACTGGATGATGGAGATGCTCTCCAGCACCGAGGCCAGAACAAACACAAAGGCCGGCTCCAGCACGATGCGCGTAAACCAGAAAGACTTGGCTCCGGGAATCAGTCGGAAGAATGGCAGGGCAGGGCCTTCAAAGGCGCTGTGCTTTTCAAGATCCATATAGACCATGCGCCGCCACAGCCGCAGGCCGTGCAGCAGCACAAGGAAGAAATAAAGCGAGGAGAACGCGGCCAGTCCGAAGAGCCCTGGCGGAGGCATGGCGGGGCCGGAGAACGGAATCATGTGGGTGATGCCCGTTGCCATGCCGGAAAGAAACGGCAGGAGGAGCATCAGGATGGCCGAGAAGAACGTCACCGGAATCGGAAAATACCGCGTGCCGTATTGCGGACGCAGGAGGATTTCCACCGGCATGGTGAAGATACTGCAGACAAAACGGACGACATTGAGCGCGAGGTCATGCAGCTGCTCGATGCTCATGGACGGCGCGGATTGCTGTTGTTGTGGTTGCATGGGTCTCCTTATTCGCGAGAGAAAAGCACCGAGAGGAAATTGCGGCCCCTTGGGTTCTGCTCGGTCTTAGTGGCGTTGAAGGTTTTGCCGGACATGTAGACAATCGCCTGGGCGTAGGGATTGACGGCATCGGGCGTTATCAATCGTGTGAACTCGATGGGGTCCACGATGTGGACAAGCTGAAGCGACCCGCCCACGCTGGTCTGCAGCTGACTCATGCCGCCGCCCTGGCTGCTGTGAAAGCTACCTATCGATCTCCACTCTTTGCCGATCTGATCCGCGGCGTAGTTGCACGATTCCATTTCGTTTTGCTGCATGAAAATTTTTAAGCCGAGATTTCCAAGAAAACTCTTGGTCTTGCTGCCGGGCTGGTCTTCTCCAAGCTCTTCGGAGAGATTGAGGATGTTCTGGGTAATGCAGAACACCGCGACGCGGCTGCCACGGCAGGTTTGCTGAAAAAAATTGTCCCTGCGCGTCGCGAAGTATTGAAATTCGTCCTGCCAAAGGAAGACTGGACTCGGAGACTCAGAAATTTTGCGGCGCAACCAAGCTCGTTGGAAAATTAGCTTGAGGATGATATTGATTGTGCGGCCCGTTTCATGGCCGTATTCCAAGAGCGGAAAATCACAGATCACGATGCGACCCCGGTGTGTGGTGTCTTCCGGAGTGAAGTCACAATAGCCACTGCAAAACAGCCGGTTAAAAGGGTTAAAGAGAAACTTGTCGGCCATGCCCGACCAAGTCATTTCCAGGGATGATCTTGGTCTTTCATCAAAGCTCGGCCACTTGTTAAAGATGTATTGCGTGGCGAAGTCGAGATCACTCCACTGGTCGGGCGTAAGCGTGTCCTTGCGTGCGCGGATAGAGTCGATAAGCTGCGCGCAAAAGGAAGACTTTTGCCAGCCCTCTTCTTCGTATTCCAGAGGTCGATTCGGAAGCGACTTGATGACGCGGTCAATGCTCGCAATGGAAATCCGCTCGCCGGCGAGATCGAGTAACTTGATGACGTTACGCATGATCTGCTCGTTGCCCCGCTCCCAGAACGGATCGTGGCCGTGGCCGCCTTCCTTTTTGCCGATGGAGACGAGCGTCGAGAAGAAATCGATGATGCTTTCAATGTCTCCCGCGCCCCGTCCGGGCCGAGCCCATTCATGGTGCAAGGGATCGAAGCGAAGGCCGGATTTTGCGTTAAAGAGAATGACGTCTTTGCTTCGCCCGCACAGCTCGGCGTACCTAAGCCAGTTCTCGGTTTCTTCAGCCTTGGCCGTTAGCACTAGGCCCCCGGAGTTAGGCACGCGCAACATTCCGCAGGCCAACTGCTTTCCGACAGTGGTGGTCTTTCCACCGCCCGCACTCGCAGTGATAAGAGTTCCCTGATTGAGTGTTCGCACGGTGACGTGGTCATCCTTATCCGTGAGGGAAAGTACAATTCGGTCGAGTATCGGATCTTCCTTTGGCATCAACACTTCCTCTTAATTAATCGTCTGATCAGCTGTTCGTCGAATAGGGCGTGCGGCCCCGAGAGAGCGCACGCCCGTGGTTCTAGCTACTGTTTCGGACTTGACGGGGGAGTTACTGCAACGACGTTCGAAAGCTGGATCATCGGCATGTCGAGAATGTCTGTCATCTTCTCTTCTTAATTAACTGGCTTGCGGCCGTAGCTAAACCAGAGGCCTGTGCGGAAACCTGGGCCGTCAGTGATTTCTCTCCACGCCGCTTCGATCTCGTTCAGGATTTCGCAGGGTGCGTCGAGCCAGAACGCATACGTCACATCGTCTGCCCCCACCGTGTTGCCCTCAGTTGGTTTGTCGCCGCTCATGGAGCCCTCCTTAGAAATTGATTCGGGGCTGAAACGCCTGCTCGTTCGCCTCAGCCCCGACGCGCTTTACTTCTGCGCGGCCGGTGCCGTGGGGTTTGTCGGGACCGGAGTTGAAGGTGAAACCGGAACGCGGACGACATCGACCAGCGTTATGCCGTCGGCCTTGAGGCAATAGGGCTGCGCAGTTACGCGCGTCGTCGCCGGAGGGCAGAGTTCCTTTATCGTTACTGGGCTAGTCGCAGGCGCAACGACCGGCGCCGGGGCGGGACATGGCTTCTCGTTGGCGACTGTGATGGGTTTCGCTTTGGGATGCAGGCAAATCCCGAATTTGGAGCAGGCCTTCGTGGCAGGGCCGGCGAGCGGGCCGCTTGCTGGCGGTTGGAGGACCCCCACATTTTCTGCTGGCGTGGAAGGCTTGCATGGCTGGACTTGCGTCGTTTGTGGTTGAGGTCGTGGGTTCTGCTGAGCCGTAGAGACTGCAGGAGCCAGTAGGGCGGCGGTGAGGACAGTCGTTGTTTTTAGGTTCATAATTGCGGAGTGTGAGGCAAAAGAAAAACCGGCGAAAGTCAAGCAAGGTTAAGCGAGCCTCGGGCGTTGGCCCGAAGCCCGGCAGCGGGGAGCCCGCCCCGCGAAGAGAGCAGGTTGAGTCCCAGCTACAGCGCATGCTTGCGAGCGAAGTCTTATCGCCTCATGCGCGACCCGCCGCAATCCTGAAATTCCTGGTTGAAAGTGCGCTGGAAGGCAAGACAGTCATCGAGAGGGACATACGCAGAGCTGTGTTCCCCGTGGGGTATAAAAGGGACTCTACGATTGTCCGGACAACTGTCATTACGCTGAGAAAGCTTCTGCGGCAGTACGACGATGGAATCGGAAGAGACGATCCAGTGCTCATCAAACTGCCGGAACCGCCGAAAGGCAAGACGCCAAGCGGGAAAAACATCAAGCGGCCGCGAGGCGAGTCTTATAAACCCCTGTTCACGTACAACGTTCGCAATCCGATTGGGAGTAACTATGCCTTGGGAGAGTACTTCCTTCACCGGGGTTCTGTTCTTGAGTTGGCTAAAGCAGCAGAACATTTCGATAAGGTTTTGAAACTTGATCCTGTGCACGCGGGGGCTCTTCTTGGCCAGGCGGAAGCGTTGTGCGCGTTCGCAATGAATGAGAACGGCGACTTGCGCGAGAAACTGATATCGACTGCGGGACGTCTGGTGAACGTTGCTCTGAAGTGGTATCCCGGTTTCTGGCGGACGCACACCGCCCAGGCCGCAATATTTTATTGCAATCGTCAGTTCGATGAGGCGGGAAAGGCGTTTGAGACTGCTTCGGGAATTGATCGCGCCCGGACCCTTAATTGTGGCTGGTACGCGTATTTCCTTCGCGCGACTGGAAAAGAGGAGGAGACCCTGGCGCTCGCAAAATCCTACCTCGACGAACATATCGACGATGCAATGGCGCATGCCACTTATGCGGTACACCTCTTCCGAACGAAACGTCTCGACGAGGCCGAGCGCGCCCTGATGGAAGCCATGAGGATCGACAGAAATTGTTGGCTTGCGCATCACCTGATGGTGTGTCTCTACGTTGCATCGGGACGTAGGGAGGAGGCCCTTACTCAAGCCAAGCGGCTGGAGCCGTTGCTCGACCCGAATGAATATCAGGAGTTGATGCGCAAGTTAAGCCTGGACTCGGAGAAGGCATAACTCGGTTACTTTGCCCTGAATCGAAAGCTCTTGAGAGTGAAGCCTTTTTCAAGAAGCTGCATGCCGATTTTTTCCCATGCCGTTCCAGCGCGATTGTCGCTCGTTGCCTGGATATGTTTGAACGTTTCCTCGGCGATGAGTGGAAATGCGGTGAAAACGTCAAATACGCTGAGTTGTTTGCCTGCGGCGAGATCCTCCACCGTCAAAAGAACATCTGCATCGAAATGATTGCTGAAATGGACTGCTGCCGCGAGGTCTGCGAAAGCGGCACGGACTTCAGGGGACAGTTGGACACCGACCCGTCTGGGATCGGATTCGGCGATCTTCTGCGCGTGACTAGCCTGCATGAATTACGGTTACAGCAATTTGTTGGTGGAACTGGGTATTTATGAGCCTCAGCTGAATCGTCCTACAGTCAGGCGAATAAACATTCAAGGGGAATCTCTCACGCGGACTTGCATGCCTCAAAGACAGCGAAAGGTTGGATTAACGTTGCTTATCTTTAATTGCTCCTCAAATTGAAGGACTATCGCTATTGAGGTGAAACTTCAATGGCGTTACTCGATTTCATCAGGAACCGGCAAGAATCCCAGCAACAGTCCGTTGCACAAACACCACAAGAGCAGAAGCCCGAAACCGCAAAGGAAATGTACTCGCGGCAGGATGCGCAGGAAAAAGCAGCCTCGAAAACTATCACTCCGGAAATCAAAGCGCAGGCGGACCGCGCAATGGCGACAATGAACAAGGCGTCTGAACATGTGCAGTCGCCCTCAAAACGGACGGCCCCGGAAACCGGCAGCGCCCCCCAAGCCCAATTACAGAACCAAAGCCGCCAGGACAAGACGCAGGAAAGCCTGAGCCCGACTGATGGGACGGCGGGGAAAACGGCAGTCCAGGGCAAAGAAAAAGCCCCGGAGAAGACGCCCCAGCGGGCCCAGCAGACGGTTCCGCGCAGAGCGCCATCGTGGGAGCGTTAGCGCCATGCGCAGCTACAAGTTCACCGTTTCGTTCGCAAACTACGCGCTTTCCGGCGCGGACATATTACGCCGGATACTCAGCTCCACCTCATTGAGTTCTTCATGCGCTTGCTGCTTTAACACAGGTGTCATGGAAAGGGATTGGTATCCCGGCAGATTCTCCCACCGATCGACCAGTCTGCGCATTCGGCTAACCCAATCGAGCGCTTGGGCGTTCGTGGCGTCAGCCGGTAATTGCCGCAACATAGGAACGGTGGTGTTGTCCATTGTCGATCTCCGTTTAGGTCCACGCACTATACCCCGCGCCGTGCTTCATGCCAATCGTTTTGAGAGTGTTGGAACTATTGCCGGAGGCGGAGCATAGACATGGGCTTTCTCGACTGGGTGAAGAGGCGGCACAAGACACAGATGGCTGAGCCGGAGGACGAACCCGCGCCAGCTCGATACTTCACGCAGAGAGGTAGCGCAATCACTATTCAGTCGTCATCGGAATGGGTATCAGACGGGGTCGGGGTTTACGAGATACGACATCACATTGGCAAAAGCAGCGAAGGCTATCACGGGGGGCTGGAGACTTCACGGCAAGGAGGCGAGAGTTCCTGGCAGTGGACCAATAAGCGGCCGACCGCACCGTCTGCAGAGAAAGCAGCGTGCCGGATGGGAGTTAGGTGGATGTGCGAAATGGGGCCTGAGTTTGATCGCGTCGCAGGCATTCAGCAGGAGCATTCACAGTCACGCAGCGACGCGAAGATTAGTAAAAAAGAAACGAGCCGGTCATGGGATCGCTAGTGGCCTAAGCTCCGCTTAGGGGAGATGCATGCTGCTCAGATTTGCACTTGCAACTTCAAATGAAATTGCTACAACCGGTTGCGGTTTCGATTAGTTCCCACCCCCTACCGGTTGTGCCAAACCCGTACAGCTAAGAACGATGCTAAGAATCACTCCAAGTGAAAGCGCCGCTGGTGCCAAGAAATATTTTGGCGATAACCTGAAGCGCTCCGACTACTACATCGACGGGCAGGAGGTGGCCGGACGATGGCACGGAAAAGGCGCGGAGCTTTTAGGACTATCGGGCGAGGTGCAAGACTGCGAATTTTTTGCGCTCTGCGATAACCTTCATCCCGAAACGGGGGAGAAGCTGACCCCGCGTACTAAGGACAACAGGCGAGCCGGATTTGATTTGACCTTCTCAGCCCCGAAATCTGTATCCGTGTTGTACGAGCTTTCAAGGGACGAACGAATACTCGATGTCTTCCGGTCGAGTGTCTATGACACCATGCAGGAAATCGAAACGGAGATGAAAACGCGGGTTCGCTCGAAGGGAGCCGACCATGACCGGGAAACCGGGAACATGGTATGGGCCGACTTCCTGCATTTCACAGCTCGGCCCGTGGACGGCGTTCCAGATGCACACCTGCATATGCACTGCTATGCCATGAACTTAACCTACGACGAGGTTGAAAATCGCTGGAAGGCGGGCCAGTTCGGCGATTTGAAAAGGGACGCGCCCTACTGGGAAGCGGCGTTCGATGCCCGTCTGGCTCATCGTCTTAATGAGATTGGAATCGCGACGGAAAAGAGAGACTACAGCTTCGAGGTCGCGGGTACGCCAAAGTCGCTCGTTGATAAAAATTCACGGCGGCGTAATGAAATCGAGCGAGAGGCCGCCGAGAAAGGTATTACCGACTCCCAAGGCAAACACACCATCGGATATTACGGGCGTGAGCATAAGAACAACGACCTCAGTAGAGCCGAACTTCGCGCGATATGGGACGGCAGGCTCACTGATGAGGAGCGCTCGGCGCTGGCGGATGCCACGCATGGGCGTGCCAAAGGCGACAGGGCCTATACGGCGGATGAGGCGAAGGAATACGCGCTCGCCCATGCGTTTCAGAATGCCTCTTCGGTCTCGGAGAAGAGACTCAAAGCCGAGGCGCTTCGCTACGGTGTTGGCTCTGTGCTTCCTGAATCCGTTGCCGATATAACTCAGCACGCGGAAGTAATTAAGGAAACACGCGCGGGGCAGGTGATGACGACGACGAAGACTGTTCTTCGCGATGAAATCGCCATGCTGGAATTCGCGAAAGACGGCCAGCGCAAATTCAAGCCGCTCGTGAATGCAAATTCTTTGGATGAGGATCTGGCGGGGCTTTCGGGCGAGCAGCGAAAGGCCGCATTGCACGTTCTTAAAAGTCGCGACCAGGTCACGGGCGTGCGCGGCGCTGCGGGCACGGGAAAGACGCATATGCTGCAGACCGTTAATGCCGTCATCTCGTCCATTGAGAGCCGCTCCGGCGATTACAGCCATGTCTTTGCCTTTGCGCAGTCAACGACGGCTTCGCGAGGCGAGCTGGCAAAAGTTGGATTCAAGAATGCGGAAACGCTCGCGATGCTCTTTAAGAACGAGAAGCTGCAAAAGCAATTGCACAAACAGGTGATGCTGGTCGATGAGGCGGGACTCATCTCCTCGAAAGATATGCGCAACATTTTCGACATTGCGAAAAAGCAACAGGCGCGTGTCGTCCTGGTGGGGGATTATCGTCAGCATTCGAGTATTGAGGCTGGCGATTCTTTCCGTCTTCTGGAGCAGGAAGCGGGCATCCGGTATGCGCAGATTACGGAGATTCGCAGGCAAAGCCATAAGGGATATCGCAAGGCCGTCGAGCAAATCAGCGCGGGAACGGGCAGGGGGGCGCGAAAGGGATTCGATGCACTCGACAAAATGGGCTGGATAGTCGAGTCGCGAGGCGAAGAAAGGCACGGACAGCTCGTTTCCGATTATCTGCAATCGGTCGATGACGGCAAGAGCGCCTTAATCATCGCGCCAACGCATGTGGAAGGGGCAAGGCTCACAAACGAATTGCGGCGGGCGCTTAAAGAGCGCGGCGCTATCGGAAAGGAACGCGAATTCATCGTGCGCCGCTCGACCGGATGGACGCAGGCGCAAAAGGCCGATACCCGCAACTACGAAGCCGGAATGGTGGTGGATTTTCATGAGGCGGTGGCCGGTGAGCGCAAGCGAAGCGGGGGAGCCCGCACAACTTCGGGAGGATTCGCCAAAGGTGAGGCCGCGGCGGTCGTTGGCAGGGAGGGCGATTCGGTGATTCTTCTGCGCCAGGACGGAACGAAGGCGACGTTGCCGATGGAACAGGCGCAGCGCTTCGAGGTCTCGCGGACTCGCGCAATCGCTGTGGGCAAGGGCGACCGAATCCGCATCACGAAGAACGGCGAAGCCAAGGTCGTAGGCCAGAAGAAAGGCACGCGCATTAACAACGGCGATATCTACACGGTCGAGGGTTTCACCAAGGAAGGCGACATACGCCTTGAGAAAGGAAAGCTCCTGCCCAACGACTGGGGCCATATGAGCCTTGGCTATGTCGATACGAGCTATGCAAGCCAGGGCAAATCCGTGGACCGGGTGTTCGTATCGCTTGGCAATGAATCGCTGCGCGCTACCAACCTGCAGCAATGGTATGTGAGCGCCTCGCGCGGTAAGGAGATGGCAAAGGTTTACGTCGAGGACAAAGAGGAGGTGCGCGACGCCATCGCAAAAGGCGGGGAGCGCCTTTCGGCGGTGGAACTGACGCGGACGAAGCTGCGCGATTCATGGCGAAACAAGGTCGCCCAATCGTTCGAGCGCAACCGTATCGCGCGTTTCCTGAAGACGCGGGCTGCAGCCGTTGCCGATTACTGGCGCAGCCGGGAGGGGCTGGGCTATGCATGACACGAAGAGCCGTTTCGTAAACCGAATCCTTGAGAAGGGTGAGCCGGGCGGGGATGCTCAGGCCTTCACGAAAGAGCGCCAGCACACGGCTCAGGCGTTCAACCTGCATGTGGAGCGGCGCGACGGACGAATGGCAGAAGGCTTCGCCTGGTCGCATTACATTGGCTACCGGTGGAGCGACGAGGGCGACCGCGAGAAACTCGTCGTTATCTTCGGCAACCGCGCCGTGGAAATCGTTGGTCACCGTCTGGGCATTCTGGTGGGCCAGATTCGCGAAGGCCAGCTCAACGGCATCCGCGAGCTCGTTAGCAGGCAGGCAAGCCTGCTGGAGCAGGAAAGCCCGGAGGACCAGCCCGTCATCATAAGTGTGAAGTCGTACCCGGATTTTGAGGAGATATTAAGCGCAATCAAAGGAGAAGACGATGATAAGCATCGCCACGCTAGACGGGCTTCAGGACGATGAACTCAAGACGGTTATCGGGCAATGTGAAGGCCTTCTGAAACGCAGGGACGAAGAAAGGAAGGCCAAGGCGATTGAGGACGCGCGGGCGGTACAGGCGAAAGCGCTCAGTGACGCGCGGGCTGTCCTCGCCGCTGCTGGGTTGACGCTGAAATCCCTCGGAGGAAACGGCAAAAAGAGGACGGTAAAGGGGCTTGTTTACCACGGGGGCCGGGCCTACCAACACCCTGCAAACAAAACGCTCATCTGGAACGCCAAGGGACAGAAGCCTAACTGGCTGCGCGAACTGGAGCGAGAGGGAGGCAAGGCCATTGAGAGGCCGGAGCCTGCGAACGATAACGCGGCGATGCCGGTCAGGAAGCCAATGTAAGTGTGCCCTTGGGCTCCGCTTCATCGGACTCTGCCTGTCGTTCCTGCGGGAGAATCCTGGCGGAGACGAGCTTGCTTCTGCCGGTCCGGGTCTTGCCCGTCTCAAGCTCGAAGAAATCCCCCGGCTGGCCCTGAAGCCTGAAATCGAAGCCGCGGTCCTCCGGCATGTAGTAGGACATATTGAAAACGGCGATACAGTACCGCTTGCCGGTCTCCTCCTCGGTAAAGTAGAGCAGGATGGTTCGCTGCTTCCCCCATGCCTTAGCGTCAAGGCGCGCGCGCCAAATTCCCAGGGGGGAGTGGAATGTGTATTCGAAGCAGTAGGGGAGGTGTTTGTAACTGAGGAGTTCGTCCATTTGTGAGATTCCGTACGGGTGAAATGGTGTGCGTTAAGCCCGCTCGTGGCGTTCGCGCTCACGTGCGCGGGCTTCTTCCCGTTCTTTCGTTATTCGGTGCGTCCACATCGCTTCGGACACCAGGGCCGTGGCGACAGCGGCTATACGGATGAATCGCCATCTCTGGTCCGGGTCTTTGACAAATTCGCCAATGACCAGCGGGGCAAGGAGTCCCGCTGTTTTGACCCAATGGCCTGTTGCCCCGAGTGACGTATGCGGCTTGTAGTAAGGCTGGCGGAAGGGCTGCGCGTTCATGTTCACCGCGCGGGAATAGGAAGCCTGTGGCATGAGATAGATTGCTACCGGTTGTAGTTCAGGCGTCACTCTATCCATAGATATAGATTTTTCAAGCGCGATGTGCACACTCCCCTTGTGACGTATGTTCCTGCTGCTCGGCCTCGTAGTGCATGACTGCCGTGGCAAGCGTGGTTTCTGCGTCCTTGAAACCAAGATGCTTCTGCAGGTGCAACAGGTCCGCAATGAGGTCGCTGACATCCGTGTCTTCATAATCAGAGGGACCTTCGGGAATCGGTTCACCCTTTTCGGCGAAGTAGGCGCTTAGGGCGGCGCGTGCGTGGTCGAGGCGTTCTTCCATTGTCATGGGCATTGGTTGGTTCTCCTTTTGGTTGCGGTTAAGCGGCTGATTCGCAATTGAGCCGCCGTGTGGCGACCGAATGGAATTTGGGGTCTATCTCGATTCCGATATAAGAACGCCCGAGGCTCTTGGCGGCTTCAAGGGTTGAGCCGGAGCCTGCGAAGGGGTCGAGCACGGTTCCACCCGGCGTGCAGTAGCTTTCGATGAACGGGCGCAGAATCGAAGTCGGCTTCTGTGTCGGGTGGAGCTTGTTGCCGGTATTTTCCGACCAGGCGATAACATCGGAAAGCGGAGCGGATGTTCTGGGATTCCCCTTCGCCAGAAGGTACGCGGATTCGTGCTGGCAGCGCACATGGCCGACCGATGAAACATAAGGCTTCGGAAACGCGAAGTGTCCTACGGGACGGAAGCCGGCGCTGCGGAAGGCGCTCATGAAACGGTCGGCATGTGGCCATCCGTAAAACGTTAGACAGAACGCATCCGCCCTCAGCACACGGTACATCTGCGCAAACGCTGGGACTAGCCATGCATCATCTCTGTCGTTGCTGATGGTGCGTCCGTCGCGCGGCCGGTAGGAGACGAGGTAAGGCGGGTCAGTAAGGCCGAAGTCCACGCTTGCTGCGGGCATTTCGGCGAGAAGCTTCACGCAGTCGCCGTGAAGGATGGTGCCTGCGGTCATATCGGACCTCCCTTCGCCTTGGCCAAAGCTGCGCGGGCTTTCTCCAGCGCAAGCCTTACGTATCCCTTGCGGAGGCTGGACGGATAGTCGTGCATGATGTTGAAGAAGTATTCGAGGGCGTCGAGCAGGTCCTTTGCAGATTTCTGAAGCCAGGCAGGTTGAAACTCGACGATGGCGCTCTTCTCGTATTCGGAGTCACCGTCAAAATCGACCAGCGCCGAACTGTTATCTCCGTCGCAATCCTCGACAGAGTCAGCCTCATCAGTAGGTCTGGCGGCGGCAATGTGCGCAGCTTCCTCAGCGGATGGGGCTTCAATTGCGGAAAAATACAGCCGCATTTCGCGGTAGATGTGGACGTGGTAGGTGGGCATAACTGATTTCCTTTGCAAAATAAGCCGGTTGAAAAGAGGAGGGGCGGCATTGCTGCCGCCCCGGAAGGATTATTTGGAGTCCTTCTTCGGCATCGGCTTGCGGAACAGAAGCTGATGGCTTTTTTCAGCCCCACTCTTAACCAGTGAGTAGTAGCCAGCGCCCAGGCTGGGCTCCTCGAAGGCTACCGAGACGTAGTGGCCCCGGTCGTCGCTGCGCTCCCACGCCACGCCGATTTCGTAGCCGTTGGAATCGGATGTGACGATAAAGTCCGGATGGCTGTCCTTCTCCTTGTCGTTATTTCGGGTGAAGGTGACGGCGGCATTGACGGCGAGCGTCTGAATCTTGCCCTTGAAACCGGTTTCCGTTGCAGTGAAATTTCCGATGATTAATGCTGACTTCTTCGACATAACTTTCTCCTTTGGTTGTTCGAAGCCGCACCATGCAGCCTCTTAACGACACCGCAGCGATCAGAAGCCATCAGGCTCGAACGCAAGCACAACAAACGGTTACGCCGCGCACGCAGCCTTGGGTGCGTCCTTGCGCGGCTTCTGTTTGGCTGTGCTTGCGTTCGAGACGGGTTCTGATAAGCAAGGAGTCGATTAACTAAGAGGCAGCGATGGGTTAGCGGCACGCAGAACACGAAACGGAGATATGAAGCGGGCGGCTCATTGGACGGCGGTTCAAGGCGGCCGGAAACACGGTGGGGGCGAAATATCGCAACGCGTGAGTCGGTTAGCCGTGTCCATGAACTCCGCCACCTGCGTAGGACGTTTGTCACGAAATCTTCATTGGCGGCATCTGAGCCCGCATGGTAGGAGTTAGGAGAAATCAGTGGTTGAGGGATTATGGAGGACGCGCCGGAGGATGCAGGGAAAGTGGTAGCGGACCAACCCGCGCCCAGCGCTCTTGTCAGTGTGAGAGGGTATGGGACGAAGGGTGCCGAGGCCTCTGAGGCGGCACCTGACGACGAGGATGAGCAACAGAAAAAGGACGGACGACTTTTCCCCATCTCGCGACAGGGCAGGCTGGAAGAGCTTGAAAAACAGCGCGAGCAGCAGATGGCCCTGTCCACGCGCTTGAGCGCTTATTCAAACAAGGGCGTCCTCGCGCATGATGAGCTGGAGCAAATCAGGAATGAATTCAAGGGGTGCACACCGATAGTGGCAGGGCTCAAGGATGAAGTTGGAATTCCGAAGGGCGCGGACTATGGGATCGAACTGATAGATGGACACGAGGAGGTGGTCAAGCGGGACAAGGCTATCATCGAGAAGCATTTTCCAGGAGCGACATTTCTGGTGAAGCAAAATGTCAAGGACCAGAACGTGCTGGTTATACTCGGGGTCGACCTAGAAACGGCTAACGCGGTTATTAATATGGAGGATGCGAAAGAGACATCGGATAGGCGCGTTAAGGAACTGGACGTGCAAATGACACAGGAAATGGGCGGCAAAGAGTCGGGACGGTTGGAAGCGGGGCTCATCGATAGCGAGACACTCACCAAAAGAGTCGATGCCATTGCCGACCAGATGCCGAACAAGGGCAACAGCACGGAGTACGGGAGTCGCGCCGCGCCTCTGTCTACGCCTGGAACGCCACGCACCGACGCGGGACGCTGCGGCCTCGCAAGATAGGCCTCACGGCTTTCCTAATTAAGCGAAATAGAGCAAGCGGGAATATGCATATCCTCGACCTCGGCGAGAGACGGCGGCGCCCATCCATTCGGGTGTTAGAATGTCGCGAGTCGAAGGACCAGGCTTATGCATTGCGTCTGTGTTGTGCTCCTCGGCGCTTGCCTCTTCTCCTTGTCTGCCCCTGCACAGGTCTCAGCGCGTGGGCAAGATAGACCTACTTCCAGACCGGGCGTCAGCCTCCCGTTTTCCCGGCCGCAGGGCGTGGAGACAACAAAGCAGGCGTTGATTCCGGCGGCAATCTCAGAGTGTGACGGGGACCAATGTACCCGCGGAGGCGGCGGAGCCGTCTGGCTGTTCGAGGGAAAGCAAGGCCAAGCGATGTGGCACTACGGCGCGATTGCGAACCTGAGGGTGGAGCGATTCGACGGCCACACCATTGTCATTCACCGGGAAGATCCAAACCCATCTTATTCCAGTCCCAGGTATGCCGACCCCGCCAAGCGCAGCGATGGCGTTTTCTTTGCCGACTACACGGGAACGATTCACGGTGACCGGATTGACGGGACGGTTGTGTGGAATGGCGGTGGAAGCGGCACATGGTACGCGACCATTCCTGAGAGCATATGCAGTCCGGTCGAGGAATGCCCGCTTGATGCGGGGCAGATGCTGCAACTCGGACGCAATTCCACGCATGCGAAGCTCTATTCCTCGGCCTTGCTGAGCTTCAGGATTGCTGGCGACCAGGGGAACGCGGACGCGCAGGGCCTCGTTGGCGTGATGCTGAGGGACGGCATCGGAACGCCTCGCAATACTTCCCTTGCGCTGAACTTGCTTCAGAAGAGCGCGGAGCACAACAACCCGAATGCAGAGTTCGAGCTGTCGCAGACATACGAATTCGGGATGGGCGTGCCCAAAGATGCACAGAGAGCCGCGTACTGGAAGGAAAGGGCGGAAAAGCATGCGCAGCAAGCAAAAGCCTTGCAGACGGAGGCGAATGCCGCCCTGTTCCTGATGATCATCGGCGTGCTTGACGATTTGAACGGTGGTTCCGGGGCTCAAGGGAATTCCAGCCACGGTTTCCAGGACCAGTGGGAACGGCAGCAGGCGATGTATCAAAACATGAGTGACGCCTGTGATCGGGGAGAAGCTGCTGCCTGCGACCATATCGGTCGCAAAAAGCCCGAGCCGCAATGATTCGCGCCGCCGCCCCCGAAATTCCGACATGCGTGCCCGTTTGACCATGGAAGCTATATATAAAGCAGTGGCTTAGAAAATTACTTGGCGGCGGGCAGCTCAAAATGGTGGGGTTTTACGCCAAATTTGAACCTTTAGAGCGACAGTTCAGCGTCACGGTCCGCCATCACCCGCGCTGCAAAACTGGATGGGACGGGCTCCTTCGCGATGTGAATTTCCTCCGGGGCAACCTGCCGCTCGTTCTTGTCGAGGTCGAGCGCAGCGTTAAGTTCGGCCTGGCGGGCAAGCAGTTCCTTCAGCCGCGCCTCGTGCTCGAATGGGCGGTCCATCTGCTCGCGGTACTCGGCAAGCGCCTTTTGCTCGCGCTCGGATGCCTCGCGTTCCTCCTGCGCCCGGCGGTCCAGATTGCGCAGCACCGCCTCGATGCTCTGCATGCTCCCAAGCGGATTCTCCGGATTGAACTGCGCCCGATAGGTGAGCGCACCGCGCACGAAGAGGTCCGGCTCCTGGGTGCTGCCCAGCGCATGTCCCCGGCTTAGGATGTCGAAGCCTTTGAAGCGTCCGCGCACCTGGGGCGTCTGGTCGTTGCTCCATGAAGCGATGACTTCGTTGAGGGCTTTGGCCGCCTCCTCGCGGGCTCCTTTGCCGGAAAACGCCCGCCGTCCAACCGTCATTGCGAATTCGCCTTCGGAGTTGCCATCCCTTGTCGCGATGTCTGCAGTGATTCGCTCCGCCGTCTTATTCAACTCGCGGATTCGCTCGGGCAGGTTTTTGACCTGCCAGCGTATCTTGTGCTGCTGGTTGACGTGGGAAGCCCTGAGCTGGTCGAGCTTGCGGATCTCCGTATCCACCTTAACTTTCTCCATCACCGCCGGATTGCCCGAAGCGATGGCCTTGATTTCAGCGTAGGTGAGCGCGCCGCCTTCGAGGTCTTCCGCCTGGCGCACGGTGACGCTGCCGTTCATCACCTGCTGGATGAATCGCGCTTTGGTCTCCAGTGTCTGCCACATATAGGCGTCAAACGAGCCTTCGGTGACGTAGCGGTAGATATCGACCATGCTATTGTCGTTGCCCTGGCGCAGGATTCTTCCCTCGCGCTGCTCGATGTCGCGGGGCCTCCAGGGGGCGTCAAGATGGTGCAGGGCCGTCAACCGCTTCTGCACGTTGGTGCCCGCGCCCATCTTCTCGGTCGAGCCAATCAGCACTCGGATGCGCCCGCTATTGACCGCGTCAAACAGCGTCTTCTTCTGGGCGTCGGTCTCTGCGTCGTGAATATAGGCGATTTCGGCTGGCGGGATTCCTTTCTCCACCAGCCGGTCGCGGATATCGTCATAGACATTGAACCGGTCGGGATTCGGGGTCGAGAGGTCGCAGAAGACAAGCTGGGTCGAGCGCCGGTCGCGCGTCTGCTCCCAGGTCTCATGAATCTTGCCGATGGCGCGCGCTATCTTGGTTTCCCCGTCCACGTCAATCCCAGGGTGGACGAGGCGCATATCGAGGGCGGCTTTCCTGCCGTCCCCGGTAATCTTGAGCATGTTGTCAACGGACGGGTCGATTCGCTTGGTGCGCAGGTTCTGCGCACGCTCGACAAGCGTCTGCACGTAGGCCTTGAGTTCCGGCGAGGCGGGCGCTGCGATGACATGCGGCTTTCCTCCCGAAACGTCAGGGCTCGGCAAGTTCAGCATGTCCTTGGTCTGCACATCGGCGAACGAGCGGAACATCGAAAGCAGCTCTGGCAGGTTCACGAATTTGGCGAAGCGCGTATGCATGCGGTAGCCCGAGCCGTCCGGCGCAAGCTCAAGCGCGGTTACCGCCTCGCCGAAATTCGCGGCCCAGGCGTCGAAGTGCTCCACTCCCGCCGCGGCAAGAAGCTCAGGCGCGAGATAGCGCTGCAGCGTGTACATCTCCGCCATCGTGTTGGAAATCGGCGTGCCGGTGGCAAACACCGTCCCGCGGCCACTGTTGCGCTCGCGGATATAGCCGGTCTTTATATACATATCGAGCGCGCGGTTGCTCTCGGAGTTGGGAAGTCCGGCGATGCGGTTCATCTTGCTCACGAAGCCGAGATTCTTGAAGAGATCCGACTCATCCACGAATATCTGGTCCACGCCCAGCTCCTCGAAGGTGAGCGTGTTGTCCTTGCCCTCGCGGTCTGCGCGGTCCTTGAGCTTGGCGGTGAGGCGCTTCTTGGCTTTTTCGAGCTCCTTGACGATGCGCCGGTTGTCGCCACTTTCGGCCTTAGCCTCGCGTATCGCCGCTTCCAGCTGGTCGGTCTGCCTTTGCACGAAACGTCCGAAGAGTTCATCCGAGACGGGGAGAAACTCAAACGAGCGGTGCGAGACGATGACGGCGTCGTAATTGCCGGTGGCGATGCGTGCCATCGCCTTCTGGCGGTTGCCGGTGGTGAAGTCCTCCTTGCCGGCAACGAGTATGTTGGCTTGGGGATAGAGCATGAGGAATGCCGCGCCCCACTGGTCAACGAGGTGGTTGGGAACCACAATCATCGGCTTGGTAGCTAAGCCCAGGCGGCGCATCTCCATCGCGGCGGTAGTGATTTCCCAGGTCTTGCCTGCGCCCACGCAATGCGCAAGCAGCGTCGAGTCGCTTTGCAGCATGCGCCACACCGCATCCTTCTGGTGCTTGTCGAGGTCCCCTTCGCGCAGGATGTGCTTGCTCATCCCAGGGAAGGTCAGGTGCGAGCCGTCATAAGTGCGAAGGCGGAGGTTGTTGAACGTGTCGTTATAGTGACGCGCAAGGCGCTGCGCACGCTCCTCGTCCTTCCACACCCATTCGCTGAATTTCTCCTTCAGTTGCTGCTGGCGCTCGCCGGCGGCGAGCGTTTCCTCCTGATTGACGACGCGCGTGTCCTTATCCAGCTGGTCGTAAACGACAGGCGTGCGTCCGTTAAGGGCGTCTTCGATAAGGTCGGTCGCTTTCGTGCGGTTGGTGCCGAAGGTCGTGGTATTGGCCACGCCCGATTTGGCGTAGGTGTCGGCGCTCACCGTCCAGGTGGCGATCGCACCGCTATGCGCGACACTCACGGCGCCCTTCGATACACCCAGCAATTCCGTGATGAATTCGCGCACATCGCTGGGGGGAATCCACGAGGAGCCCAGGCGCGCATGGATGTCGCCGGGAAGCAGGTCGGCGGGCTGTACCGCCTTCAAGGCTTCGACATTGCGTGCATAGTCGGGGGAAAGCACGGCGGCGGCTTCTGCGGCTTTGAGCTTCTCGCGCACATTGCCGCTTAGGTATTTATCTGCCGTTTCCCAGTCCGCCGAAGGATTCCTGTAGATGAGCCCTCCGAGTTCGCGCTGCAGGTGCTTTTCGCTATTCCCGGTGAGCTGCGTCATGCGGCCCCAGTGGATGGCGCCGGTTTCGTTAAGTGAAATCGCAAGCGCTTCGGCCGCCGTCTCCACGTGCTCGGCGGGCTTGTAGCGCTCCAGTGTCCTGCGCTCGAAGATGGCGGCTTTGCGGGCGCGTTTGGTCTCGGGGTCGTAGTGTTCAAGCGAGAGAAGGAGAGGGTGGTCGGGGTCGCCGGCAAATGCCCGGATATTCTCGCGCGATGAAAGGGGCCCGTGCCGGTGCACGAAGGCGTCGTACATGCGGCCCAGCATCCGGCGGGCTTCGATAATTTCCGGTTCCGGCGCATCCTCCAGCTGGGTCTTGAAGACGTAGCGCACGGCGTCGCGGACCGCCATGAGGCCACGCACGCGAGCTGCGGGGCCTTCGGAGATATTGGCAGGCTCAAATCTGTCGCCGCTGCGGATGAGGATCTGGCCGTTGCGCTCGGCGAACGCTCCTTCCTTCACGCCCTCAAAGGCTTCCGGCTCATGGACCGGTTGCGGGGGCGGGCGGCCCTGGTCTTTGGGAATGTATGCGCCTTCGGGCAGGGACGTGACTGCCTGGCTTAAGAGTTCGGGGCTGAGCGTGCCCACAAGTGCCGGCTCGCCGCCGCGATACATGGTGCCTTCCAGCTTCATCCGTCCCAGCATCATCTGCGGATGCCGCACAAAGTATTCATTCACGTGGATGGGCCCGTCTTCGCTGTCGATAGGGGCGAGCGCCAGGAAGGCATGGCCCGCGGGCTTCTCGCCCGGCCTGCGCTTGCGCAGGAAGAGTATGTCGGTGGTGACTTCCGTGCCGGCATTGGCCTTGAACGCCGTGTTGGGAAGGCGGATGGCGCCCAGTAGGTCGGCGCTTTCCGCAAGGTGTTCGCGAATCGTGGGGTCCTGCTTGTCCATCGTGTAGCGGCTCGTGATCAGCGCCATGACGCCGCCGGGGCGCAGCTTGTCCAGGGACTTCGCGAAGAAATAGTCGTGGATGGCGCGGGTGAAGGTGCGTTTATACGCCGGGTCGTGCACGCCGTAATCGCCGAAGGGGACGTTGCCTATGACGGCATCGAAGTAATTCTCCGGCAGTTTTGTTTCCTCGAAGCCCTTCGCAAATACCGTGGAGTCGGGATAGAGCTTGCCGGCGATGCGCGCGGTGACGGAATCCAGCTCAACGCCGGTACGCTCGGCCGGCAGCAGAGTCTCGGGCATAAGCCCGAAGAAATGGCCTGCACCCATCGACGGCTCAAGGATGCGCGAATCTTTGGGAAGGCCCAGGCGCTGCACGCCCTCCCAAACGCCCGCTATCACCATCGGCGACGTAAAATGCGCATTAGGAGTAGAGGCGCGCGCGGATTCGTATTCCGCATCACTCAGGAGTTCCTTTACTTCCTTCGCGGTTGCTTTCCACTCCGGCGCCGGATACCAGTCGAACGCACCGGACAATGCGCCCCAGCCCGCGTAACGCGCGAGGACTGCTTTCTCTTCCTCTGTGGCGTCGCGGTTTTCGGCTTCAAGTGTCTTAAGTGTCCGGATGGCGGCGAGATTGGCTCTCGCCTTTTCGTGCAGGCCGCCTTCGCCTACGCGGTGGGCCTCGGTTATCCTGAAATCGCGGGAGGGTTTCTCTTCCGTTGCCGGGTTAAGGTCAAAGAGGACAGGTGTTAGAGGGGGCCCTCGGTCGGCGGGGACAACCACTCCCGCGTCGCCTGCTCCCAGGCTTCCTGATATTGCATTTTCCTGACCGACAGCAGTTCGTAGAGCAGATCCGCCGTGCGTTCCTCGGCTTGCGTGATCGCCTGCTCCAGCTGGTTCTTCTGTCGCAACTCCTCGACCATCCGGGGCCGGTACAGGCACCAATGGCTGAGAATCATATCTGCTAGGCGGTTCTTCTCGTCCATCCTGTACCTTGACCTGCTCGGGCTCGCTCTGTAACGGCGGGGCCGCGTTAGCGGGATCTATAAAGAGGCTGCCAAAAAGATCAAGCTGGTTGGCGTTGCGCGCTCTTCTGGCGCTTGCTCCGAAGGCCGGGGCCATGACACTACCCGTAGTGGTTGCAGGGCACACTTTACCCATAGATGTTGAGAATTCAAGTGTGTTCTGGAATGGATTAGGCATCGGCATCTCCTTCTGTGGCGTCGGTTTCCTCATCTCTCTGCATCTCGATGTGGACTTGTACGCTGACCCCGGATGGGACTCCCACCGTGCTGATGAGATAGCCGATGCGGTTGACGATGTGGTAGCCGCTCGCCAGGTACAGATCGCCGTCATCGCCATCAAGGAGCGTCCAGATAGTGAGCGGGTCCTGCGCCCTCACGAAGTCCAGTTCTTCGCCGTAGGTCTCAAACAGGCAGCCGCTACCCTCGCCAACTCCCCAGCTGGCGTTCGGGTTGATATGGTTGCAAAGCAGCGGGTAAGTTGCGTCGAATTCGTCTTCGGAAAGTTCGATGAATGTTTCGGTCATGGCTGGACTCCTTCATTCGCCGCAACCAGCTGCAGAGGGCTTACATCATCCAGCTTCTGCGCGCGGCCCATCCACGGCTCGGGCCGTATCGCTTTTACCCAGTCGGCAAAAGACGGGATGAAGCCCAGGTCTTCGCGCACATGCTGCTCGCCTATCCAGCGCGTGGGAATGACGCGCCCGGTCGAAAGCAACACCGTCGCTCCGAAAATCGTCTCCGACATAAAGATGCCCTCGGCATGGTGGCGCAATGCGCGGTGGCGGAAGTCGGCGATGATTTGCTTGGACTCGTCGAACCAGGAATGAATGCGGAGATAGTCGTCTACCGTGCCGCCCCATTTCTTCACGCTGGAAAGGGAGTGATGGTATGGATGTGCCATGCCCGCCTCCCTTAAAACGTGTGCGTGAAAAGGGTGGAATCGCTGAAGCGGGCGTTGAATTCCAGGCGAATCTCGCGCGCGGCGACATCGAAGGTAAATTCGCCGAACGCCCCGTCGTTGTTTTCCCAGCCTTCGTGCTCCTGGCCGAGGAAGTCGTAGCACAGGTGGTCGATCGCTTCCCGCATCCCCATCGGATGGCCGTCGAGTTTGTCAGTGCCCCAGTCAACCTGCTGGACTTCGATGCTGATGTTGGGCAGCCCATAGGGATGCTCATCGCGGTATGCGGTAATGTCCTGAATCTGTCCGCTGTCGCCCTCGCCGTCGAAGGTGACATTCACGGTAGTGATTCCCGCAACACTCAGCGCGTCGAATACGGCCGCCTTGTTCTGTTTGTTGGCTTGGGCAAGCGCTTGCTGGAATCGCTGGTGGCGCGTCTCGAAGTCCTCGTTACTGCTCATCGGTATTTCTCCTGTGTTGACGGAGACCGCACCGTGCGGCCTCGCTTAGGCGACGACAGAAGCGTGCGGCAAGGCGAGCGGGTCATAGAATTTTGTTGCGCGAGGAATGCCGCGGCTATCGGCGGCAGGGGAAAATTCGTCATTGACGCGCGAGCGCCGCACGCTCACGTCGCCGGTTGGGCGAGGCTGCAGGGGGAGTTCTGGCTAGTCGGGGGGAACAAAAGGTCGGTGCAAATAGAAAAGGGCCGCCGGAATCGCTCTGGCAGCCCTTCAGGTCGGCGGTGGTTATTTAGCGGCTGTGCTCTTGGCTCTTAGTCTTCTGGAGATCACGTATCTTGGTAGCCGCTTCGCGGGCAGCTTCGGCGAGATCGAGCAAGTCGTGGCGGCCAAAGTTGCTGCCGTCCTTCCATTGTCCCGTATCGTCCTTATATCGGATCGTGGGCTCTGAAGCGGAAAAGAAATCTCCTTTCGAACTGGGATTACGCCAGATCGCGATCTCGACATTGCCATGCCTCGCCGTATCGACCGGCCTTTTCGTCACTGACTCTGATTGGTTTTCATTGTCGGCTCGTTGTGCTTGGGACATCTGATTTTCTCCATTGTTAGGGTTCAAGCGGGTGCAGTATATGAATCGCGTAACAACTTTCAAGAAGGTTCTTGAGAGAGAAGTTTAGGCTCATGCGTGAGCGCCGGACGCTCCCGTTGCCGCTGCAAAGTGAGAGGGCAGGGGGATTTCAAAAGAGAAGAGGTGCGACCCTGAGCTGGAGTACACTGGTTCACCTCATCTGGAAGCTGAGTCCATAAAAACATGCGGCGATGGTGGAAGGCAATATTCGTCGGCACGCAAACGGTCATTCTGGTGCTGCTTATTACGCTCGTCGGCGCCAGACTGCGCAAAGAATATCCCGCGTTCTTCGCTGCGTCGATCATCGCCTCGTTCCTTGTCATTCTTGGAGCCGTCAAGAGCATACTTGAAGTCGCCAAAATCGCCGGCGAACTCCAGTCCAAGGATCTGGAGATTACGAAACTCAAACTCGACATCGAGGAGAAAGAGCGCGCGAAAGCCAAGGATGTGGCGCGGGTAGTACTCGCAACCAAGGAAGATATCGCAAGGTATTCGGTACTGACGCTGGGCGGCAGTGCCACCGTAGGTAAGGTTGGCGGCGTGATATTGCTACGGGAAGGGATGTCGCGCAAAGCGATTGTAACTACCGGCATCCTGCTCGGGCTCGTAGCTTTTATGTTTGCTTATTTCATACCCTCTCGCCCGTCACCCATGGTCGCGGGAGCCCCTCCGCAGGCTAAACTGGGGTTCGCTTGCAGCAATGGCAATCTGGCGATGTATCCGGACCGCAGGATGGTTTTCCGAATTCAGTCGGAGCGCGGCCTAACCGTCAGGAGAGACTTTACTTATGAACTACGTGAGGACTCTCATCCGAAAAGCAGTACATCGATCAGGGAGTATGATCGCAACGCCGGTAAGCCAGCCAATCAAGGCAGTTCAGCCGCCCCCACATTGCGAGTCGTATTTTGGGAACCCGACGGCGAGCTCGTTTTGCCATTGAAGGGCCCGGCGACAGTTCAAGGATGGGACCAATATGTTGCCAACGAGAGCGCCGCAATACGATTCCCGCTGAACATCGAGCGGATCGAGGTTGAATCACAGGATAGCCTTCCAGTGACGTGCTATCCCGTGAAAGTGGAGCCTCCGGCTATCACGGTCACTCCCGTCAGCTGAGCGAGCTTTTCTGACGCGAAGCACGCGGGGGGCTTCAGGTAAAGAAAAGGGACACACCCACGTGCGCAACCGCATCCTCAAAGATCCCGGACACCAAAACCCGTTAACGGGACTGGCCTTTCTTTTCACGCGAAGGCGGCTTGTTATGTTCGGTCACAGCCTTAAGCCAAGCTCCCGGTGGAGTGATGGCCGCATCGGTCACCCGGTCACCTAAAGCGGTGTCCATTAGTTCCGGTGCGGTTTGAAGTTGAACTGGGTTCCGTGGCGCTCGTTGGTCGGTCATAAAAGTAACACTCCGCCGAAGTTGTTATAGAGATTTTTCACTCTAGCCGCTTCGCGACTTCCCGAAAAGTTAAACATTTGTGACCGCTCGACCCGCCGAGCAATACTCCCCGCCGTGTAGGTGGTGGGGAGAGTAGGTGGGGGGCAGGGTTGTCGTCAACCGTGTTGAGGTGGCGTTACGTATGTCATGACGCGACAAGAGGTAAGGGACAACGATTCGGATAAGAAGAAGCTGCTGCATTACTAAGGTTCACTGGGTTCACTAGCCTTGACACTGCGGAATCTTTTATCTGCGTTATTAAGTGTTTCTTCACTATTTCGTGACATACTCAGCCGGGTGAAAGCCCGGCAGTCTCTATTCGCCAGTTTGGGAGTGGTATGCAGCGCATTGCTTGGCATGTGGGGCATAGACTTCCTCATGTCGCGTGACCTATATTCCACTGGAATGTGGCTCATCCTTGGTGTTGCCGTCCTTATCTTCTGTTCTTTTCTGGGTTCACTCCTTTGCACCTCGCGCCTTATCTGCGAAAAGCAGAATGCAAAGGTTAGGAGTACTGATTCATCTTCACAGCCCAACGAGGCTGTAGCGGGCCGGGAATCGGGATGACGGACAGCGGTCTTCTAGTTTTTTTAGTTGGCATTGGCGTGTTGCTACTAATCGCAGAGCTATGACTTGTCTTCACACGCTAGCGGTTATACATTGCAAAGAAGGCGTAGCGCCGTCGACACTATATGTACGGATTAACCTTTACAGAAAATCCTTCCTTTCAATAAGTTCCGCCTCTTAACGATTTCTTCACCATTTCCTGACATACTCAGCCGGATGAATGTCCGTCAATCCATACTCGACAGCTTGGGAGTCGTCTGCGGCGCAGTGCTTGGCATGTGGGGCATAGACCTCCTCATGTCGCTTGACCGGTCGCCTACTGAAACGTCCATTATCCGTGGAGTAGCGCTCCTTATTCTTAGTTCTTTTCTCGGTTCAGTGGCCTACGCTCGCAGTCTTCTTTGTGCAAGGCGGAAGGTAGATGACGAATCTGCCGCCGGGGAAAAGGAAGCGCGAATGAAGTCCGATTTCCGTCAGCGAGGTTTTACCCTCATTCAAATCAGCATTCTGCTGATAGTTGCCGGCCTCGTCATGGTAAACATCCTGCCCTCGTTGCAATCGAGCCTCAACCGCAATAATTCCACGACCACAAAGATGAATAGCATTCTGACCGCGCTGCGCCAATACGAGTCGGTAAATGCAGCACTTCCTTGTCCTGCGGATGCGAGCCAGCCCATCAACTCCACCAGCTATGGGGTGGCGGCCGGTGGGATTGGCGCAACCAATAACTGCACCGGCGGCTCGCCCGCCGCCAATTACGTCGATTCGACAAACCACGTCGCTATCGGCATGGTGCCCGTGCGCGCGCTCGCGCTGCCGAAAGATTATGCGCTGGACGCCTACGGCCGCGACATCACCTATGCGGTGGACACGAACGCGACCAGTTGCTTCGCGGGCAGCCTCACGGGCCAGATTACCGTGACCGACAACGGCACGGCGGCCAACACCGTCGCCGCACTCGTGAGCCACGGCATGGACGGCCACGGCGCATGGATACCCCTGACCGGCTCCACCGGCACGGCGGTGCGGCTCAACGCGGGCTCCACCGACACGGACCAGCTCACCAACGCCCACGTGAACGCCAGCTTCAACCCCACTACGACACTGACAAACTTCGTCAGGAAACCGCTAACCGCCACGTTCGACGACCTCGTGGTTTACAACAGCCCGCTATGGACTCTGAACAAAGCCCCCGCCGCTTCCAGTGCCGCGTGGCCTACCATCAGCCCGCCCGCCAACGGCACGTACAGTAGCGGACAGGTGCTCAGCTTCACGCTCAAGTACCAGCAGTCGGTCGTCGTGACCGGCATACCTTATCTGTCGCTGAGCGCTATCACGGGCAGCATCGGCACCGGCAATGTCGCGAAGGCCACCTATCAGTCAGGCAGTGGCACGAACGCGCTCACCTTCAGTTATACGGTTGCGGGGAGCGACTCCGCGCCGACCGGCCTCACCATTCTTCCTACCATCTATCTCAACGGCGGGACGATGACCGTGAACGGCGACCCAGTCTGCCTGCCCTTTACGGCGCCTAACCTCACGGGTGTGATAATCATTACGACGGTCCTCTACGTGACCGACCAAAACAACTTCCGGGTGCAGGCATTCAACGGTAGCGGCGTGTACCAGAGCCAGTTCGGCTCCGCAGGCACCGGCAACGGCCAGTTCGGCACTTTTGGCCCGCAGGGAATCGCCATCGATTCCAGCGGCAATATCTGGGTGGTGGACTCCAAAGGCAACCGAATAGAGAAGTTCAACTCCAGCGGCACTTACCTGGGCCAGCTTGGGGGTTGCGGCTCCGGCGCCTGCAGTGCAAGCAACGCCAACGGCCAGTTCAACGGCCCCAACGGCCTGGTCATCGACTCCAGCGGCAATTTCTGGGTGGCGGACTCGTCCAACTTCCGCGTGGAGAAGTTCAACTCCAGCGGCACCTTCCTGATGCAGTTTCCCTGCGCCTCCGGGCAATGCTCTAGCGGCAGCGCCAACGGCCAGTTCGGCGCGCAGGGCCCGCAACAAATCGCCATCGACCCCGTTAGCGGCAGTCTCTGGGTCGTCGACGAAACCTACAACCGTGTCGAGAAGTTCAACAGCAGTGGCACCTATCAGACGGCCGTCGGCTCGGGTTATCAGGGGGCAGGCGGGAGCGTGGGTTCAAGCGGCACCACCAAGGGCCGGTTCGACGTCACGTGGGGCGTCGCCGTCGATGCCAGCGGCAATGTCTGGGTGGCAGACTTCGGAGGCAACCGCGTGCAGGAGTTCAACTCCAGCGGCACTTACCTGGGCCAGATTGGCTGCGCCGGCACCAACCTCTGCGCCAACAGCGCCGCCAACGGCCAGTTCAACGGCACCGATACTGTCAGTTTCGACTCCAGCGGGAATATGTGGGTGACGGACGGCAACAACCAGCGCGTCGAGGAGTTCAACTCCAGCGGAACCTGGCTTCAATCCATCGGAGGCCCCACTCCGCATACCTGCGAAACCTCTCCCGCTGGCTCTTCCCCCGCCTGCGCTTCCGGCAACGGCAATGGGCAGTTCAATACGCCCAATTACATCGCCATCAGCAGTCAGCACGGTGGGGGCCATGGTGGTGACGGCGGGGGTGACAGCGGCGGTGACGGCGGGGGCGACGGGGGCCATGGCGGTGACGGCGGGAGTGGCGGTGGTGACCATTGAACGCCTTTCTGCAGAGTTGTGAACCCTTTAACCCTTTGCATGTTTGTGATTTGCTTCGGCAATATGTCAGGAGGGTATAAGCCTTGGCGAACCCGTCTATCCGGAGTTACCGGTGGGGCTGCCTTCCGCGATTATGCTGCTTCCCAGCGCGCCACCCGCCACTGAAAGCTTAAGGGAGGGAAGGCGCGACCAAGCCAGGCGAACATCCCATGCCTATCTATCCACAGCGCGTAGGCACGGTAGTCCGGGTCGTCGTGCAGCAGCCGCTCTTCCACAAATCCTCGCAACATATAGATGCCGCATACGCCAAAATAAAGGATAGTCGCGCGCATGCATTCAGGAAAAGGGGCGCAGGTAAACGGCAGCCACATTAGTCCCCAAGCGATGCATTTCACAAGATAGATGGGATGTTTACAGAATCTTAATGGCCCATTAGTGATTATGCCACGATGGCTCAAGTTCGATGCGCGGATGCCAAACAGCGCTTCACCCCAGCAATGTATGAGCTCAAGCAGCAGTATCAGACCGCCGCAACCGAAATAGAGTACGGGTATGTCCTGCGTCATCACCACCCAGGGTAGCATCCACTGAATATCGTGATTGATCAAATGCCCGTAATGGAACCAGTAAGTAAGCACACTGGAGCTTAGCGGTGAATAGCAGCTTAGTGTTACCACCCATGCCATCCAAGTGTGATCGGCTTTCCTCAGATGTGTGTTCAGGAGCCGCGCGCTGAACAGATAGCCGGGAATGATGGCGGCAATCAGCAGGGCGTAAATCATCTCCATCAATGTTGACTGCACCTGCCCCCAGGGCAATCCTGCTGAAAGGTCCAGCATAAACTCTCCATTTCCCCTGAACACGCCGAGCGCACGCGTAAGCTCGCAGAAGTTAATTGGCAGGAAAATGCCCTTCACCAGCCAACCCATCAAGTCGTCGCAGAGCAGATATGTGTTAACCTCACGCCGCCGCCCGAGAAGCAAAAGCCCAAGGTGCCACCCACCTTCTTTGGCGGGGCCCAGGCGCCACTCACTGAAATATATCCACAATCCAACGATGACGGGCACCCACGGCAGTACTATGGGCATTACTTCAAACAACGGCTCATATTTCGGACGCTGGTATTCCGGAAACAGCCACCAAGCAAATAGGATGAGCACAAGACCCATCATCGTGCCCAGCCATTTGATGGCACAGTGTTTTAGCAGCGTGCGCGCCGGAACGTGTGGACGGGCAAGGCTCTTCCATGGAACGCGTATCAGTTCAAGCGCAGATTCCAGAACCACAAGGGTTAGGGTAACGTATAACGCGAGAGTCATGTTGGAGATGGGCCGGAAGCGCAATGCCGCGTAGATGCTGATCGCGGCGGCGACGGTGACAAATGGACTTAGCCAATGTGCACAGGATCGCGGAAGATGCGTAGGAGGTATTGGACTATGGCAACGATTCATATAAAAAACCAACTCATACAGGGTTTGGGTGTGCACTAATCTGTACTATAGTGCGCGCACTTTCAACTTATCGGAGCCTCGTTGTGTCCGGTCAAGTATTACGGGTTGCCATCTAGACCCGTGTTTCTAGGAACGATCAAAATCCAGAGGCGCAGCTCCTGCAGGAATACGGCGGGGGGAAGGAATTGACTCATCTGCTGCAATATGGCATCCGTGTTGCATGATAGACAAACGCCTCACGATGCGTCTTATCAACCACTGGAATAGCTTACGTGGAGGCCTTGTTCTGCCGCAGTGGGAGCATTTCGATATGGCCAAATTCGACGACATCTGGCAGCAATGCTGCGGATGGAGCGTGAAGCCCGGCGATGTCAATACCATCCTCTTCACCTATGAACATGTCGGCAACTCCATAAAACAAGCGGTTGGCAGCGACCTGACAGGAAAGGTATTCAGCAGTCTATTGCAGGGTTTTCCCGGCCCACGGGTAAAAGCAGTGGTGCGTAATGAACTGACTGAAGAAATGTTTACCGACCATTTTCGCAATTTTCCCGCCGCGCATATCGTGCAGAAAATCGACAAGGTCATCAAAAAACTTTCCCCCCTCATCGAAGAAGGCAGGTTCACCGATGAACATAACAGAATAGTAAGATATCGCAGTTGCCTGCTGCCATTTGGAAAAGAAGACAACGTCACGAACATTGTGCTGGGCCTGTCCTGGAAATCCTATTAATGAGCTTCGCGCCGCAATTGGCCCGCTACTCAGGGAAGCCACAGCCCATCACTTACCAACTCATGGAGCGCAGCACTCCACACCCGCGCGATCTTGTTGAGGCCATGGCTCGCGCAATCGAGCACTTTTCCCATGCAAAACTCAGAACTTTCGCACGGGTGTTGCGTTAGAAAATGGAATTAACTTTTTTTTAACTACTTCCGGCGCATAGTTTGGGTGTCATCACGGTCTTTCGCAGGGAGTCAGATGCAGCGCTTTTCCAGCCTTTTTTGGTTCACAGTGCTCACCGGTACTCTTTCCTCATGCGTCCTGAGCCATGCCTTGGTCGGGCACCTCACCGCCCAGTTGCACGACATGGTTACACTCTGCACGGCGAAAAACGATGCATGCAGCTCAGAAGCGATTGACCGCGCATTTCAGGTGTTCTGCGTGATGGCAGTGGGAGGAAACGCCTTGGTGTTCTGGCTTGCCTATAAGATAGGGCGCAGCTTTACAAAGCCAGCGGTGACGGACGTCGGCCGATGAAAGCCGTAGCGTATCCGAACAATAACGCGGCGGGCTTCACCCTCCTTGAGCTTGCGATTGTCCTTGTCATCATCGCGGTTCTTATTGGCATGTCTGCCTCGATGAGCATATCCGTCATAGCCGCCGCGCGGCTCACGGCCACACAGCAGAAAATAAGCACGATTGAGCAGGCGCTCATGCAGTACCGGACGGCCAACAACCGGCTCCCCTGCCCCGGCGACCTTACGCTCGCTCCCGGCAGCGCCGATTACGGCTTGGAAGCAGGCGCGGATGCAAGCTCTGCCATCACCATAGGCACGGGCGTGTGCACCGGCACCGGCATGCTGCCGCAGGCCAACTTCACCGCAGCAGGAGCGACGAACACATTCGCGACGGGGGCGGAAGGGGCCCTGCCCGCAGTCACGCTCGGCCTCTCGCCTGACTTGATGTTGGACGGCTGGGGCAACAAGCTGCGCTATACGGTCGATATCAGCATGACGGCCAACGCGGCATTCGCCAATACACCCATCGGTTGCAACGACGGGGCCATCACCGTCAACGACAGCAACGGCAATGCGCGCAGCAGCAACAGCATTTACGCGCTCATCAGCCACGGCGCCAACGGTCACGGAGCCTATCCGAAAAACGGCGGCACCACGCTGGTCAATGCCGGCTCGATTAATACCAACGAACAAACAAACTGCCACTGCAACAGCTCGGGTGCCCAGGCGCCCGCCTCGGGCGCGCCCGTCTATGCTCCCACTTACGTGCAGATGGACCCAACGCTCGACCCCACCAACAATTCCGACAATTTCGACGACATCGTCTCCCACAAGGAACGCTGGCAGATGCAGACCCCGTGGGATGCGCCTGGAGGCTGCCGGTACATCTATGTCGCGGATGGCGGTAACCAGCGAGTGGAGAAGTTCAGTATTAACGGCACCTACATCAGCCAGATAGGCTGTGCTTCCGGTACTTGCAGCGCAAGCTCCAGCAACGGCCAGTTCAGTAGCCCGGCGGGCATGGCCATCGATTCAAGCGGCAATCTTTGGGTGGCAGACAAATCCAACAATCGGGTGCAGAAATTCAGCAGCAGCGGGACTTGGCTTCAGTCGATCGGCGGCCCCTCTCCGTATACTTGCGAAACCTCTCCCAGCGGCTCTGTCCCCGCCTGCGCCTCCGGCTCCGGCAACGGCCAGTTTACTCAGCCGATCGGCGTTGCTATCGACGCAAGCGGCAATATCTGGGTGACGGATGACGGCAACCAACGGATACAGAAATTCAACAGTAGGGGCACCTATCTCATGACATTCGGCTCCAATGGCACCGGCACTGGACAGTTCAAAGACCCGCGGGGCATCAGCATCGATTCCTCCGGCAACGTCTGGGTGACGGATTGGACGAATAACAATGTACAAAAGTTCAACAGCAGCGGCACGTACCAGAGCCAGCTTGGGTGCGGCGGTTCCGGCTCGTGCACCGGAACTACCGCCAACGGCTCGTTCGATGAACCGGTCGGCATGGCTTTCGACGCAAGCGGCAATATCTGGGTAACGGACGAGGGTAATAACCGGGTGCAGAAATTCAACAGCAGTGGTACTTGGCTTCAGTCCATCGGCGGGCCCTCTCCATATACCTGCGAAACCTCTCCTGCGGGCTCTCTTCCCGCCTGCGCGTCCGGCACCGGCAATGGACAGTTCAACAACCCGTACGGCGTTTCCATCGATGCAAACGGCAATATCTGGACGATAGAATATACCGGAGACCGCGTGCAGGAATTCAACCGTAGCGGTACCTATCTTACACAATTCGGCGGCTTCAATGCCCCGGCTGGAATCGCCGTCAGCAGCAGGTAAGACCCGGCAATGCGCAATGCTTGGGGGTGATTTCGGGGGGCAAAACATAGAACGCCTCAAAACCTTTAAAGACAGTTAAGCTTTTGTGACAAGTAAGGCCCGTGCCAAACATCAAGAGCTTTGCACAGTCTTAAAATCTTCGCTTTTCCATTTGTAAGAACTGGAGGTACCTTTACCCTTTCTTAACCAGTTCCGAGGCATACTTTGCGCTGTCTTCACCGACTTTTCGCAGGGAGTCAGATGCAGCGCTTTTCCCGTCTTTTTTGGTTCACGGTGCTTGTTGGCGGTCTTTCCTCTTTGCTCCTGACTTCCGCCGCGCTGTGGTTCTTCCAGACTCAGGCGGCTGAATTGGGGGCCTCATGCGCGCAGGGCAAATCTAGCTGTGCCAGCCAGGCATCGCTTCAGCATTTATTACGGGTAGCCTTCGTGGCACAGGTCAGCGGCACGCTTCTGTCATTCGGGTTGGCGTATCACATGGGACGCCGGTTTATATCGCCCCCGCCGCAAGCGGCGGAGGACGCTAGTCAATGAATCCCGCGCCTGCCCGCACCAACGGTTTCACACTCCTTGAGCTCTCCATCGTGCTGACGCTGATTGGCGTGGTCTTAAGCGCGGGGCTGGTGACGTTTTCCGCGTATCTGCAATCCACCCAGTTCAATGCCACCGTTAAAGAGATGGACGACATAGAGCGGGCGCTGCTGAATTTCGTCGTGGCATATTCGCGTCTCCCGTGCCCCTCTGACCTCACTCTGACCGCAAGCAATGCGAATTACGGACTGGAAGCGGGCGCAGGCGCGGGCTCGAATCCCGGCGTCGGTACAGGGGCGTGCAGCGGAGGCAGTATCGCGCCTGCTGCAACTTTCGTAGCTGCCAACGGCCAGGTAGAAGGAGGCATCCCGACGCGCGCGCTGCAATTGCCGGACAGCTACATATATGACGGCTGGGGGAAGCGTTTCAGCTATGCCGTGGACCCGACCGCGACCGTCACCAACGCGCTTCCGGTGCAGGTGGGTGTCGCCTGGTGTGGCGACCCGCTGACGATATATGACGCCACCGGCGCTTCGCGCTCCACCGCTGCGATCTATGCCATCATCAGCCACGGTGCCAACGGTCACGGCGCCTATACCAGCAACGGCGTGATGTTCAACGCCGGCAGCTCCAACGCCAATGAGCTTACCAATTGCCACTGCAACAGCTCGGGCGTGGCGAACGCCACTTACGGGCCTTCGCCTGCTTACGTGCAGATGATGCCGTCGATAAACACCAGCAATAACACCGTAAGCAACAACTTCGACGATATCGTGACCTATAAGGAAGCCTGGCAGATGCAGAGCCTTAACCGTCCGCTGGCGTCGTCTTCGACCGGTTCGACAGCGCCCGCGTGCATTTATGTAATGACTGGTAATGCTGGTCCCCGCGTCACTCAGTACAACAGCAACGGAACCCTTTTAAACGTTATAGGGTGTGGGCATTCCGCCCCCCCTCCTGTTGGAACCATGCAAACTTCAGGGCAAATAACGCTCGACCCGAACGGCAATCTCTGGGTTGTCGATCAGTCCCAAGGCCGCGTAAATGAATTCACCACCGCCCCCGGCAGCAATGGCAATGCAAATTGCCCCGGCACTTATGGCAGCTACGTCAACCGGTATGGAAGCTGGGGCGGCGCCCCCCAGCCGCTCGGGAAATTCAGCAATTCAGGGGCGGTGGCGGTGGACATGTACGGAAATATCTGGATGGGCGATGCCGCCGGTGCCCGGATACAGATGCTGTTCGCCGGCACCAATCCCGCGCTTCCCGGTATCGCACCCACTTTCCAGTGGGTGGGCCAGGTCGGCTGCAACGGCACAAACTCCTGCACGACCAGCACCTCCGCAGACGGGCAACTGGGAATCAACGGTGGAGGCTCGTACCCAATCGCATTCGATAAGAATAACAATCTGTGGGTAGTGGACCCTCCCAATAACCGAGTGGAGGAGTTCACCATCAATTACAACAATGTCACCGGCGGCGCGGGCACGGGATGCGGCAGCAACCCCAACTGCAACATGGGTACCTGGGTGCAGTCCATCGGCGGCGGTACCGGTTGCGCCGGGGGATATGTCAGTGCGACGACCTGCTCGACGGTCAACGGCAACGCCTCCTGCTGCGCCCCCAATGCCGCTTCCTGCACCTGCGCAGCCTCCACCGGCATAGGCAATTTTAACGGCAGCGCCAACGGAATTGCCATCGACCCCGACGGCAGCTCGGTATGGGTCTCGGATGCGGCCACAGACCGGATACAAAAATTCGTCATCAGCGGGGCCACCAGCACACTGGTGCAGTCCATCGGCGGCGGCCTGGGCGCTTCGTGCCCTACCGCTGTCGGCTGTACGAACACGCCCGCAGGCGGCGCCAATTGCAACCAGCCCTGCACCAGCACCACAAGTTGCTATTGCAGCGGCGGCGCCGCCAACGGCCAGTTCCATGCGCAGCATGGCATGGCTTTCGACTCGCTGGGCAATCTCTGGGTGCTGGATGTAACTAATAACCGGGTACAGGAGATAAACCAGGCCATCGCCGGTATCAACGGCACCGGCGGCTATATCAATGGCGCTACCGGCAGCCTCGGCTATATCGGCAGTTTTAGCATTCCGGGGGCGGGGTCAGCGTTCTCTATCGCCATTTCGAGGTGAGCGGCGGCGGTCATGCGGTCACATACTCCAGCGCTCTTAATAGGACACGGACCTATGAAAAAAACGTAACTGTGACATTACCGCATTAAGGCATTTCCGCATACGGCATGCCGTTATCCAATAACGCAAAGCGACGCAAAACGTAGAGGTCCCCAATGTCCACAGAAAAACCAAGCAGCGTAGACCTGATTCTTGCCGATACAGAAGCCGACCGCATCTACCTTGAGAAAACGCTAGGCGTCAGCCAAGAGCAAATGGCTGATTTTTTCTATGCTCGCTTTTTCATACACAACAAGGTTGCTTCTTGCGGGCCCGCGCAGACCAGCCAGGAGCGACTCGATGCAGTTAGAGCCGTTATCCTCGGCAAGCAAGCCCCCTAATTGAGTCGCTCTTGCATGAATCAAGGATGTTGCCCAAGAAACTGGGTAGTGTCCTAATTTGGCGTCAAATCGAAATCAGGACAGTACCAGAAACTGGAATTAACCCTTTCTCAACACTTTCTCCGTATAGTTCCCCGAGTGAGCGCACAGTAGCGCCCAGAACGTCGTCCTGTGTCACCGGCTTTTCGCAGGGGAGTCCCGAATGAAGCCCTCCTTGAAATTATCCGTAACCACACTGATTGCCGTCTGTGGCGCTGGCCTTGGTGTCCTCTTTCTCGGCTTCTTCATCGTGGCAATGACCTACGCGAAAAGCTTGCCGGTGAAGCTCCAAACGTGTCAGAAAGATGAAAATACCGCATGAAGAAACTCTGGGTGTTTCTCCTGGTCATGTTGTTCTGTTTCGGCCTTCCGCTGTTCATCACCGCAGCTGTTAAATATTTCTACGGGACAAAGCCGACAATAGCGGAGAGAATCGGGGCAGGATTCGATTAACAGCAACTAGTACAACAATGAGGGCACTACAGAAAGAGTGAAATGTTGTGACGTATTTTCTGAGACCTCCTTGTGCAAAGCCATGAGGTAGGGAAGATGCGCGTCCAAAAAGCTTCGATAAGTCTGAATTGCGACGTGCGGATGAGCAGGCAGGGAGTTTCTCAGCAGTATCCTTGATTTCTATACTGCCTTAACGACTTCTTAAGTGTGTTTGGCGTACGCTTGGCGGATGCAAAAACCTCCCCTGATACGAAAGCCGCTCATCGCCCTATTATCAGTGGGGGTTCTCTTGGCGGGCGCGGCCATTGATCTGCGACAGCGCCGGATCGGGCACCGCAAAGTAAATGACTGCCGCAGCCACCAGAGACGCTGGGGCCATCCATCGTGCGTTATGCGGACAAGTCAATGCTTCGGAGCAGACGAGGTGCGATCACTGGTTGGAGTCCTTTTAATTAGTTGATGTTTTTCGCTTCAGGCGGGCTAGAATCCTCGGATAGTGCGCGGGGGCAGCCTTATGGATATGTGGGAATGGCTGGAAACAACGATACCCGTTGGCGAGAACACGGCTGATGCCGCGGCTCTGCGTAAGAAAACAGCGGAAGCCACCGGCGATTTGCGCTCGATGAATCACATGGACCTTTACAGGTTCTATAACACGGAGGCCGGCAAACGGGCGCTCCTGTCACCGCTGCTGCGTCATATCGCCAGACGGCACCTGCGTGAGGCTATACGATCAGCAAAATACTATCCCGATCCGCTGGTAATTCGCGCAGATGAGCTGAGCAAGGAAGGGGACTTTTGGGAAGCTGCGAAAGAATGGGAGGACATCATTCCCCGGCAAAGGGCATGGATTGAAACATTCAAAGATCCGGACGGCTCCAGGCAACTGCAATTGTGTTCTTACCTGGCCACTGCCGGGGTTGCGCGCAGCGTGCTTGCCCAATTCGACCAGGCATTCTTCTGGTACATGGAGGCGTTCAAGGAATTCAGTCAGCTGGCCCCCGAAGTTCGCACCAGCGAGGCCGCCCTTGAAGATACGATCCTGTCCGGAGTCGTGAAATCCCTGCTCGGTCAATTCCGATACGAAGATGCTCTCTTCTGTGTCGAACGCGCCCTCGAAGGAGAAATGTTCTCGGCGTATCAATCGGATGTACGCCATGAACTCCGGGCGCAGAAGGAGTTACTGCCGGAGCTGGTGGCCCGCACGCGCGGGTATGAGTTTCCCAAAGAGGGGCTGAAGCTTTGGGCGGACCTGATGGAGAAGGTTCAGCGCTGCGATACGCCCGAGGGGGCCAGGGAAATCCAGGGCAAGATTTTCAGCACGATTGAAAGGCACGAGACGGCGAAGCAGGTCAGCGACCTTGAAGATGCAATCGTAAGCCTGCTCAGGAAGAACCGCGGTAGCCCGGCCCAGCCGCTACCCGCCAAAGCCGCGGCTCCCGCGCCGCCGCTGGCGGACTTGACGCAGATAAGCGACCCTAGATTGCGCGAGACGGTCGAGAAGTTCAATTGTGTCATTAGAGAGCAGCAGCAACAGGCAGAGCAAGTAATGGCACAATTTGCCGAAGTCATGCGCCGGGGTAACGAAGCGATGGCGGCGCTGAGCCAGTTCGCGATCGAAAGCGTTCACGAGAGGGCCTCTGAGATATATCGCGTGCCCCGGTGGTTTCGTGTGCAGTGGAACCTGCGCGCCATCACGCGACTCGCCGTCCAGTTCCTCGCCCTTGAATTCCTGATTGGCATAGTCCTCGAAAAACTCCTGACATCACAGGGCAAATCCGTCCTCGAACGTCTGCACTTCGGTGTCAGCGAGGGCATCATTACCGCCGCTGTCGCCGTTGCGCTTTTTTTCCTGAGCATGCCCGCTGAAAAACGAATCGATGAAATGTCGCTGCGCAGCTACAAGCGGTTGCTACAGAAGCTTGTCGCAGATCGGGTCGCTACATACTTCTTAACCTACAACGGCCTTCTCAAGGTGTTTACCGACTCCAAGCAGGAGATAGCGGAGCTTGAAAAGGAGCTCCAGACTTCCGCCCTGAAAATTCCGCTGCCGGCAGCCGGTGAAAAAGCTTCCTGACTTTGTTGCTATGAGGGCCATTCGGTCACTGACATAAATTGTCAATCTATAACGATCAGAAAACATTGGCACTATAGCTCTCGTCAAAACGCCGCGCCGCGATCTACACTCTTCGATCTGCTTTTGTCCCGCAGGTTCCTCCGCAAGAGAATCCAGGGCCCCGGAACAAACTCACGAAGAGGGAGCGATGTTGAAACTGATTCTCGGGCGCAGTGTTGCTTCGTCCCGCGGCATGGGTTTTACTGCACGGGCTCACTCGGAGGGGGGCGAGCTCGTGACTTACTCGGGCGACGGACACCTCATCACCTTCGCTCCTACGGGCACGGGCAAGACATCCGGGCCGGTCATCACGAATGCGCTCAGGCATCCGGGACAGCTTATCGTCCTCGACATGAAGGGCGAGGTCTTCGCTGCGACTGCGCGCGAAAGGCGGGCGATGGGCCAGGATGTATGCGTGATTGATCTTAGAGACGGAGGCGAGAGCGGCTCACTCAATCCGCTTGATTTGACGATGCGATGCGGGACGGAGCCGGCAGCGACGGCGCGCAGCTTTGCGGCGGAATTGATTGAGCGCGGTGGAGATGAGCGCGACAGGTTCTGGAACGACTGGTCCGAGACGATGATTGCCGGCGCGACTGCCTGGCTGCTTGCAGACCGGCCGGAGGAGGAGCGGCGCATGAGCCGGCTGTTCGACCTGTTTACATGCGATGACGTGGTGTATCAGCTTGCGGTGATGCTGGACAAGAAAGAAGTATCCAACCGCGCTGCTCACGCCGCGTTTGCGTCCTTCCTTCAGTTGCCGGAGCAGAACACGCGTCCGAGCGTTCTTGGCACGGTGCAATCGCACCTGAGGCTGTTCGACAGCGATCTGACTCGCAGGCTCACGGACACTACCACAATGGATATTGACGGCTTCCTTGCCGGAAAGCCGATGTCGCTTTACATCATTGTGCCGCCCTTTCGGCTTGCCGCCTATCGTCCGTTGCTGAGGATGTGGCTTTCAGGTTTGATTCTGCTGCTTACGCAGCGCAGGAATCCGCCCGAGGAGCGCACGCTCATGCTTTGCGATGAAATCGGAAACCTGGGAAAGCTGGAGGCGCTGCTGATGGCGACAACGCTTCTCAGGGCGGGTGGCCTTACCGTCTGGTCCTTCTGGCAGAACGCGGCGCAGCTGCAGATTTACGGCACTCAGGCGAATACGCTCATCGACAATGCGGGCGTTATCCAGATATTCGGAATCCGCAATTACCGCATGGCGCAGGATCTGGCGAATGTCATAGGGGGGATTTCAGCCGATGCATTGTTGGGGCTTCCGCGCAACGAACAAATACTGCTGATTGAGAGCAAGCTGCGGCGCTGCAGGCAGGTTCGCCACTATGAGGACCGCGAATTTCTCAAGGGAGCCTAATGCGGCTGCGCAAACCCTACAGCGCACTCTTGAAGGCGCGGGTTTGCTTCGCCGGGATAATCAGCGGGAACGTTCTTTTAGTCTCACGCCTGGCCGGTCATCATTAAGGAATTCGATTCCGCCCTTTTCAAGGGCGGTCTGAACCCTGAGAAGTGTTCCGGTGTGTGACTGGATAGAGGATTCAAAGGATTCCATGCGCCTGATGGTTCCGATGGCGACCCTGGCGGCCTTCGCCAGTTTTGGCTGATCCCATCCGAGCAAGGCGCGCGCGGCGCGCAACTGTCTTCCATTGTTGAGTTTCAAGGGGCGACGGTAGCACGGCGGTTCCCTCCGTCAAAATACTGACATTTAAAGACAATATATTGATATTTAACAGCAAGTATGGCAGGATCGTCCTTGTGGGGCCATGGGTCTGGATTCCGGTTCCGGCGAGTGACTTTGGTTTGGGCGTTTAACGTCGCTTAACTGGGTGGCAGGACTCAGGGGCTACCACAATAGCCGCAAGGGGGACAAGGCTATGCGCTCTTTTGTCTCGGCAGTGCTCAGCTCCACGCTTCTCGTCTCAACTTCAATCGCCCAGTCAGACCGCCACGCGGTTGCGATGCAGGGCTCGGCAATTGCGTGGGAGCGGCCTCAGGCTCAAGAGATGCCGACAGCGCTCTATGAGTGTGACAACCACCAATGCCAAGATCCCAATAGCGGCGGAGCGGTCTGGCTATTTGAAGGCAAGGAGGGGCAGGGGGCGTGGCTCTATCCTGCCGTCACTAAATTGACGGTAGTCGGCTTTGACGGCAGCACCATCAAGATTCACAGGGAAGATCCGGTCGGAACCTACTCGTCGCCATACGCCAATAGCGGAGGCGCCTTTTTCGCCGACTATGAAGGCACCATTACCGGGAACTTCATTAAAGGCTCCGTACATTGGAATGGAGGCAAGGAAGCCGACTACTGGACCGCGATGATAGTGAACTGGGCTTTCTGCACCGAGCGGGCTCCAAAGTGTCCGTTGCGTCCGGACCAGCTATCGATACTCGGCCGAAGGGCGGCGGAAGCGAAGATGTATGCCTCGGCGTTTCGTTGCTTCGAGCTCGCCGCCGCGCAGGACGATGCGGACGGCGAAGGCTTCAAGGCTACCATGATGATGAACGGCTGGGGCGGGAAGCACAATCCTTCGGAGATTATGGACCTGCTGCAGGACAGCGCCGACCGTGACAGCTACGCGGGAGAAAAAGGACTGGCGCGTGCCTATGAAGAGGGAGTGATTGTCGCAAAGAATGAAAAGCGGGCGGCCTATTGGAACGACAGGGCTTCCGCACGGCAAGCCAGACTCGAAGAGCAGGAGCGATCGCAGGCGAATGCCCAGCTTGCCGGAAAAGTGATGGGCTCGGCGCTGATATTCGCGCTCCTCGTCGCGGCGATGTCGGATGACTCGCCAGGGCAGGATTCGCAGGACCGCGTGAGCCGCTGGGAGCACACTCGGGCGATGGGCGAAGCCCAGAGAGCCTGCAATCTCAGTCCCAGCAACTGTCACTGAAGAAAGGCGCAAAGCACGCGGGGGGCGATATGAGACTAAGCCTGGAGCGATGGAGCGGTTCGCGGCTGCTGAACGCCCTCTACCGGGTTCTTCTGGCCCTGGGTACGCTTGCGCTGCTGGCGGCTGTGTATCGGAAACTGCGTTAAACGAAACGAGGGGAGGCCTTATGGATAACACGCATGACGAAAAGACGGCGGCATCCGTCCAGGGGGAAGGCTCGTGGACAGGATGCATTGCCGGCGTCGCGGTAAGCATAGTGAGCTGGTTTGCCGTCTTCGCGCTGATTCCAGTCACCGCGGTGGCGCTGCCGGTTGCTGCGGGAGTGACCATAGCCAGCATTGCCGGCGGCAACAAGGTCGGCGAAAAGGCAGGGTTGTACTGACGCGCAATTGAGAATACCCTGATCGTTCAGGATTGAGGGGGCTGGAGGCCGTGGAGATAATCCACGGCCTTCTGTGCATGTGAAGCTGCGCTGAAGATGGCTCGCTTGTCGTTCTTGAGGACAGTCAGCCAATTGGCAATGTAGGAAGCATGGTCCTCGCGGATTTCCGGTGTAATCCCCAGATCGGCACTCAGAAAGGCGCTTGCCAGTTCGGCAACCAGTTCCTCCCGAGCATAGCCTTCGTCTCCCCACTGCTTGCGGCCCATGTCGCGGTCAAGGCGTGAGGAATGCTTCGTCCAGTGGGCGGACTCATGCGCAAGCGTTGAATAAAAGCTCTCGGCGTCGCGGAAAGCTTCAATCACCGGCATCTGGATATAGTCGTTCTCGGCGCTGTAATAGGCACGGTCGCCCCGGTAGCGGATATCGGCCTTGGTTGCGGCGAAGAATGCTTCGGCCTTGCTGATACGCTCGACCGGCGTGGTCTTCACTTCAGGCTTTGCGTAGTAGATCTCTGGCAGGCCCTCAATCTGCTCGACATTGAAAACCGTGTAGCCCTTCATGTAATGGATCTCGCGTTCGGACTCTTCACCGTCCTTGCCTTCTTCGGCGCGGGTGATGGAATTCGCGTAGACGACGAGTGAGCCTTTCTCGCCCTTGCGGACATGGGCATCAAGCTCGGAGGCCTGCCGGAAGGTCATCCAGGTCGGAGAGCCAAATCCCTGTGTGACGGATTCTGCCCAAAGCATAAGGATGTTAATGCCGGAGTACGGAACGCCGTTGAACCTGAGCGGTCTCATGATCCGCCCCGCCGTGTTTCCCGCATTCCAGGGTTTCATCCAGGTTCTGACTCCCTGCTCAAGGTCGGCGACGATCTTGTTGGTGATGCGCGTGTAGACATCCTGCTTCTCGTTGTTCATGGTTCTGTTCTCCTTTTGTGGGTCCGGTTAATCCGAACCGCCGAAGACCACGAAAGACGGGCGCAATGAGGCGGGCTGTCACCGAAGGGAAACGGCCCACACGGGAGCGAAGCGAATGGAGCGGGCAGCGCCGTTGACAGGACGCCGCGCCCGGCTAGGGTCGAGGCAATCGGTTCGGCTGTAACGGCCCACGGGAACAGGACTGCGGTTAACGAGGGGATGCCGCTGCGTAATCACGGCGGGGGCTGCGCGGGCAGGGCAGGAAACTGGTTTGGCCTGCGGGCAATTCTTCGGGAAGTCAGGTGGGTGATTTTCTGTTGCGGGGAGAATGCTGCTGGAGTAGTGAATGCGGAATGCTTAAGACATTTGGCTCAGATTTCGACGAGGATGAGGCTCTGGATTCGCTGTGGGAGAGTCTTACGGCGCCGCCTCCGCGCCACATAATAAAGAGAGACCACGAGAGAGAGCTGAAAGGCTATCCGCGGAATGTAGCCCTGGAGAAATGGGGTCCGGATATCGAGGAGATGATACGGCGCGACCCGCAGACGAAAGAACCACGGAAGCCGCGCGGGCAAGTCCTGTCGATGCTCAGCCCAAAGAAAAATCAGCCGAAATAGCTGATTCGCCTTTTGTTCGCCTAGGCGTGTATATTATTTGCGTGGGCAAGCGCTGGGCAACGGTAACGGTGACGGACAACGAAGGCCGCAGGCACAGCGTTGATGTGTATGCCTGCAGCACTTACGACGCGGCGCACATGTTTGTGGCGCATGCCAAGACGATTCCGCAGAGCGGACTGCCGCCGCTACGGGAGGGTACGGTGTTCGAGGTAATCGCGGGAGGAGAAATTCATTACATCAAGGGATCTGCTCTGCAGCGGTGGATTCTGAGGGAACGCCAGGAGCGCAAGGGACCGGCGGGATTTCTGTTTTCGCAGCGGCCGACGCTGGAGTAATGATAAAGGGTGGTAAACTTCAGCAACACTGAGCGCTACCGAATGGCGACAGTCAGGACGTATGGACGACCATAGTCATTGTTCCGATTCCCATGGGCACCTATCGGTTCCGTCTGGCCTGACGAGCCTCGTCGCCAGAGCAATCATCGCCGCTATCAAATCGGCGGGTAATCCAGAACTGGCAGAGAAGATCGCGACGGCTCCCGAGCTCATAGGCACCAAGCTCGGCAAAACTGTGGCAGCCCTTCTTCATAAGAAAGCAAACGACCAGATCCTGACGCAGGACGATATCCACAAGGTGGATATTGCGGTTAAAGATGATCCGGATACCGCTAACCTCCTTATCTACTCGGATTTTATTAGGCTATACGGAAAAGACCCAATCAAGACCGCGCAGCGCGTGAGTTTTTATCGCGAGCTCTTGATGCGAGTATGCGACCAAATGGCGAAGCACAGTACGTCATATGCACTCCGGGGGTTTGTTCACGAGAGTGACTGCATCTCTTACTGGCACCTTGACGGAGTGCAGCCTGCATTCATCGGTTCCGATTTTATTGCTCCCGTGGATATGAAGGTATTTCTGCTCCAGAAGGAGCCAACAACCGCACTCCTCAAGATGCTTAACGAATCCATTCGGGAAAGTCCGCACAAGCAACTTCCAATTGCGTTGCTAGAGTCACTATCCCCAGCCTCGATTGATCTTGTCACATTTGTTTCGCCGGCCGAACCTCAGGGTTATTCAACTATCACGATTGAGGAACTGAAGCATCTGAAGAACCAGGACTATTCCCAGTTCGTACCCAAGGCTGACTCATTCCACAACCACCGCCCGATGCAAACCGGAACGCCAAACCCACCGACTGCGGCTATGCTGGAAAGCCTCGCCGAGGCCGAAGCCGTCCAGCGAAACGATCTCATGGCATACCCCCTTCTCCGTGGCAAGTTCAAGCAGCAATAGATGTCAGCGACCGGACTTGTAATTGGTCGAAGCAAAGGGTTTACCGATCAAGATGACAGAAAAATGATTAAACAAGCCGGTTGACTTCTAACTCGATAAAATACATTATCGCGTTTGAAATAACGCACTCACGGTTGCCCCCACACAGGTTGGTGACGAAGGGATTGCTGTAGCAGAGTTAGGCTTGGTCCTTAGCTAAAGTCTTCAAAGTAATCTTCAGCAGCGGCGACTATTCTACCTGCCTCACCCCGGAGTCGATTTAGGACCGATTCGTACACAGGGCCTAGGACAGTACTGATACCAACGATGATACCGATGACCACTAGGCTAGCGAGCAGCCAGACCAAAACGATAATCGTACCGTCCCCGGTTGTGGTTGAGGGTGCTGACGATCCTTGGGCTGAGCGCCATTGCGTGCTAATATGTCGTGATTCGATCACTCCAGAATTGATACCCCCCTCGTCCTCGCACGGACTCCCCTCTGAGAGAGGAGGTCCTCCTACCCACTCGTTCTCGCCAGCTCGGGGACCCGCCACAAAGTGGCATAAGTTGTATGCCGGTTTCTGTGGGTTCTTGCTCAGATAAATGCGCCCAAGCAGCGCCGTGAGCACTAGGACTACTATCGCAACTAAGGCGTAAAGATGCGATCTTATTACCCTGCCAAGACGTCTATGAATCCGCGTAGGGGGCGCTTTGCCCGCGTAGGTGAGATGGTCTTGATTACAGGAATGGTGGAATCTTCCTCGCAGGTCGATCCATTGTCGATCCGCTAGTGCTTCTGGCAGTGGCGCTGAACAAAGAAGAACAGGTACGAGTCGTTTTTCGGTACTTCCGAGCGCTATTCTGATTTCGTTTGCGACGAACTCCGATTTCTTGCTTTCACAGCACCAACACAAAATGAACACCGACGAAGCCCGCACGGCATTTTCAATTTCCTGCCTCCAACGATCTCCCGGTTTGATCGAATTGATGTCTAAGAAGATGCCATCATCGGCAGCTGCACCAAGCAAGTAGGCAAGAGGCTTAACCAGTAGTTCGTCGTGTCTACTGTAAGACATGAATACCTTAAATGAGTTGTTACGGGGCATGCGATTTAAACAGGAGCTTCTCCTTTGATCGCGGAACCGCACCATCGTACACCGTTCTCACCCGCTCGGGCATCCCGAAGCGATTTGTCATCGGCCCGTGTCGAAAGCTTCAAGTGATCACGCCTGCATCGTGGCGGCAACAAATGGTCCGCAGATTACCTCCCTCCTCTTTTTGATTGTTGTGTCTGATAAATTCTGTTATCGGACAGATCGCTAGATCTACTTCCAGCACATCTTCAGGAACTCAGCCAATCCTCTTTCATTCCTGAAATAAAATTCCACCGTCTCCCGAACGGCGTTGGCGTCATGGCCCCATAGGGCCACTTGAGGCAGGCCTTGTTGATTCTTTCGGAAAAACCCGGTTCCGATTCGCGCGCCTGAAACTGGTATGGCGTACGCTCCCTGCGAGGATGGAGGACTGGGTTTCCACTGATCGAATTCAGCGGTAAGTCGGTTGGTCTTGGGGCCTCCGACTGCAATCACAGGGTTATTGCCGATCGCGACGACCTCGCCCGGTCTGTACCAGGCTTCGTCGGTGATAACGATACCTCTACGAAACGGGTAGCTTCCGCCCTGAAGGTCGATCTGGTCGCGCAGCAGCTCGGCTGTGGGGCGGTCAAGCAATTCCGCAATAAGACCAGCGCCTACAACGATGATGACCGTTTCCTTGTTGATCACTGCATCTTTGTTGTAAGTGCGATCCAGCCTGAAGATGTCGTCAGCATACCTAGGATTGGACATAGTTTTGCTCAATTGCTCCAACGAAAACGCCCCTGGTAGGGAATCTGAGTTCTTTTCTCTCGCCGGTAATCTCTTGAGCTTGCCGAGCGGTCGCTTGCTGACGAGAGGCTGGTTCGTGAGGCGGCGGTAAAGTTTGTCGTAGTCCGGTTCCGAACCGATACGATAGTGGGTGAAGCCGCTGAGAGGAACCGGAATATCGTCGGGAGACCCGCTTTGGAGCAGCACCGGGATAAATTTAGTATTGACCAGTTTGGCCGAGTAAAGGGAATTGTAGATGCTGTTGATTTCCCAGACGACTCCCTGGCCCTTCCGGGGTTCTTCGCGGTGCTCAAGTTTGCGTAGGTACGTCCCAGAACATAGGCGGTCTGCAGTCTTTAGAACTATTTTGTCCGAAACCTTCAGGGATAAATTGCCCCGTCATTCTTCGGTGTCAGCCATGGGAGAAATGATGGCGACAGTTGTTGATGAAAATTAACGATTTCCGTGATTTTCTGGTGGAGGATTACGACCCATAAAAGAGGTTATGGGACGTAATCTGATTGACCGATCAGCCAGAGCCGGGTATGGTGACCCCGGTTTGTGCAACCCTCAAATTTGTAGTTTGTGAAAGAGCCTGGCGTCGAGATTATCCCCGCCGTGCCTTCATCGGAATTTCCGGTGCCGGCAATCATCGCTGCGGCCGGCGACAAAGCCAGCGAACATTTCCTCGAATTCTTCGCCGCCACAATCCGCAACAAGAACACGCGCGCGGCCTATGTCCAGGCAGCTGCGCAGTTCTGCAGTTGGTGTGAGGAATATGGCTTGCAGCTAGCTACAATCCGCCCGCTGCACGTCTCTGCCTATATCGAAACCAAGCCTCTAACTGCACCCTCCATCAAGCAGCACCTTGCTGCGCTGCGCGGACTCTTCAACTGGCTCGTCATCAAGCAGGTCGTTCCTGATAACCCGGCGCTGTTCGTCAAGGGTCCGAAATTCAGCCGCAAGATTGGTGTCACGCCCATCATGGAGGCCAAGGAAGTGCGGCTGCTACTCGACTCCATTCCGGTTACACGCAAGATCAAAATTCCGCGGAAACACGGTGGGGGGCATAAAGAGGTGTCGGACATCAAAGGCCTGCGTGACCGGGCAGCGATCGCTATCATGGGCTACACCTTTGCGCGCGTCAGTGCCGTGGTGGGATTAACGCGAGCCGATTACCGGCTGGAGGGCAAGCGGGCGCGGCTCCGGCTCCTGGAAAAAGGAAATAAGGAGCAGCTGGTCTGGCTGCATCACGAAGCGGAAGCGTATCTGGACGCATATATCGCAGCTGCCGGCATCGAGGACGGGGAAGCGTCCCTCTTCCAGTCGCTCGACAAGGCGCATAAGCTTAGCGGCGAGGCCATCAGCAGGCGCGACATGCTACGTATGGTAAAAACGCGGTGCATAGCCGCGGGGCTGTCGGAGGCCTTTTGCAACCACACGTTCCGGGGCACCGGCATGACAGTATTCTTGAGCAATGGCGGATCAATTGAAGCGGCGCAGGAGATGGCTAATCATGCCGATCCGCGAACGACAAAGTTGTACGATCGGCGCAAGGATTTGGCGAAGCTGAGTGAGATTGAGCGCAGAATTGCGTTTGAATAGGGACTTGCGGTTCCTAGGGATGAAAATGGACTGCCATTATAGTGGTGAGCGATAGTTATGAGTCTAGCGTGGAATACCGGACAATTACTCGATGCAGCGGCAGGCAAGCCGGTGCCGGGTCACACGGCAATCGAGTACCACCTCCTCAGCTGGCGCGAGCTGTACGACAAGTCGATCATTTCCGCAGACCGACATCATTCCAGCGCAGGGGAGTGGGTTTTGCGTGGCGACCGCCATTTCTATACCGTCACCGTGACCTCCCGACCGTTTTATTCCATCCCGCAACATCTCTGTCTGTCTTTCGACTGCTTTATCAAGACCGAATCCGAGAGAAACTGGACGGTTACGGGACCACCGATAGACAAGGTGGCCGCTGAGCTGATCACATTATTGTCTGTTTTTGCGCGGGAGCCTCTGGTGCCGCTCGGACTGCGCAGGCAGGATGATCGTCCAATCACCATTCCCTATCACTACACTCCACCCCCGCGGACCACTGGAGCAGTTTCTCCGCCTGCGATAGGGATAGATTCATCGGGGTTCATTGCGATTGTCAAAGGATTTGCGAAAGTGCCTGCAGCTAGGCAAGAGGCGATTATCGCGGCGGCAAGATTCTATTACGGCGCCCTATTATTGACCGGGTTTGACATTGCAGGTGCGTATGTTTCGCTCGTCTGTGCAATCGAGTGCCTCGCCGGTCATCACTTTGGAGATCAAAAGTTCAAGTTTGATGAGGTGGAGAAGTTCAAGAAGCTGAAAGCGACACTGGAGAATATATCCAGTCTTCGCCGCGGGAAAGCCCTAGCTGAGAAGCTGAAACAGGACTTGGTTGCCGCGGAATATTTTCTGTTCCAAAAGTACAAAAACTTCATTGTTGAACACCTCCCGGAATCGTTCTGGAGCGTTCCGGATGCGCTCTACCCGTACAACTCGATTTTTCCGCCAATCCCCAAAGAGAAACTGGTCGGATGTTTGCGAGATGCCTACGATGCCCGGTCTTCTTATGTGCACGCTGGAAAGCCATTCCCGCCTTACGTTGAATTCGGAATGCGGGATAGAGCTCCTATAGAGGCGAGCTTCGCCATTGAGAAAATTCGCGGGAAGCAGCGATATCTACCCCCATTGTCGTGGCTGGAGCGGCTCACACAGACAGTAATCATCGAATATTTGCACCGTTCATGTGCTCCCGAACTGGTTACCGCACGGCAAGCGGAATTCGCAGAGAAGGAACGTTTACTCGCAACGATTAAGGAGCTACCGGAGAATGTAATGAATGCCCTCGAAAAGCTCACAAAATGGACCGCTGGTTATCTAGGCTTTTCAGTGATAAACCCGATGGCATCCAACAAGCAATGGGCTGACAAGGTAAAAACGGTGTCGTTGCTCCGAGAAAAAAATCTAATCGGAGGAAAGGGTAAAGGGATGCAAGGTCACTCTTGGCTAAAGGACCGGTTTGTTGGCGAAGTTGTCGGGGAGCACTTCTTCGGCGTCGCCAAGAATCCTTTTCGTGATAATGAATTGCTGCTTCCCAAGGGTATGCGTGAATGAATGGAAGAATGTGCCGGTACCTACCTCGCCCAGCCGAAAAGTTGGCTTTGACCACCGAAACAAATCACTCACCGCGTGATAAACCGGATTATCACGTACCGTGGGGGGAGCCAAGAGGTATGGTGACGCCCGAAGGCAAATTCGTTTGCGTGATGCAGGAAAGCAACTTCGCAGAGTTTAGATGGTCAGCAACGGACTTGGGCTGTTGCGGGAAACCACAAGCATCAAGCGGCTCTTAGCGCGGCTGAGTGCAACATAAAGCAGACATCTTGCGTCGTGCTTGTCGGGGAAAGTCCTGGCGTCACAAGGCATCACAATGACTGCGTCGCATTCTAGGCCTTTCGCCTTGTGAATCGTGCTGATGGCTTTCTCTGGCGGCTTCGGCCGTGAATAAATCCGGCGATGGGTAATCTCCGCAAACGCATTGTCGGCGGTATCGAAATCGCCAAGATGGGTCGCTTCCCAAAATTCCTTGCGGCAGTCGATTTTGACATCCGTGAAGTTACTGTCCGTGGTGGCAAGCTCTGACAGGCGGCGGAGCATTTTGGCGACGCCACAGTGATTAGGTTCTGTAACGAGAAATCGCGCGAGTTGCTGAATAGTTGCGGGTTTCCCACGGCAGCTTCCAATGCAGCCGTCGTGAACTTCCTTCTCGAACCTATTGCCAAATGCTGAAGGGCTGAATCCCTTGCCTACGTCACCCATGAACGTGACGACGGCATCCGCAAGAGCCGCGCAATCTCCGTTACCAGCGGTAATAGCGTCTACAAGTTTTTCAAGGCTGGTGCGGGTATGGCCCTCCCATAGCGGAATGCGACGATTGAAAAATCCCCGAAAGGACCGGGCGGTTTCGTTGTAACGGGTGAGTATCAGAAGGGAAGGCTGCCCCCGTTCAAATGCGTCAATGGGCCTGCGGTTTTGGGAGGAAAGTTGGTATTCAAAGTTTCTCTGGGACTGGTTTTCGGCGAAGATGATGGTAACGCTAGGCGGCAATCCGTTGCGCAGATCGATGGTTCCACCGGTTTTCAAAGCTGTGCGCGCCGCCAGGGTCCATTGCCCCAGCTGGCGACATCCGCTCGTCCATCGGTGCGGAAAATCTAGATGCTCGAAAGCCTGGGCCTGACGCGTGAGCCCGTCCCAATCGCAGGGAATGCACGTGCTAACGCGCGCACTTTCCTTGAATATTTTCTGCATGGGATCGCCAAATATCCGCAGCTTTGCTCCATGAGCTTGCAGAGCCATAACGATGGCGTGCTGTTCGCCGCTAGAATCCTGATGCTCGTCGCAGATGACGGTGCGATGGCGCTGCGCCAGCGACGCGACGATCATCGGATATCGCTCCAGAAGTGCAGCGACGCTCAACGCCAGTTCCGCATATCCGTCCTGATGCTGTCGAACCCATGCGGCAATGTCGGCCGGAAGCCCTAATCCGGTGTGATAGGCAGACGCAATATGCGCAATCACGCTGTCAATAGTGCGGATTTCGATGCGGGAACTGACGCCCCTGGTGCGGTCGGCAAAGACGGAACAGGCAGCATGGGTGTGGGTCAGGATGAGAAGCCGGTTAGTGGAGTCGGCGACTGCGATTTCACGCGCATAGTCTGCACCCTTGGTGGTCTTTCCACAACCGGCGGGCGCCTCCACCACCACGAGCGGGTGCTCGGATCGAAGTGCGGCATGGACGCTATCGTCGCTCACGGTGTGAGTTCCGCGATTTCGTCGAGATCGACAGCCCGGCGGACGGCATTGCAGAATGGCATCAGCTGTGGCTTCAGTGTGGGCCAGAGGCCAAGCGTAAAGACCTTACCGGCAAGTTCACGCCCGCCCTCCATTGTCTTGAACCACGTCTGGCCGTGGGAGTGATACTGTTTCTTCTCCGCCGTCTTGTCCTGAGGCACCGTTCCCATCGCCGCCTCAACGATGAGAGCCTTCAGGCCCAAGCCAGCCTTGGCCTTTATCGTCGCAAAGTCCTTTTCCTGGATTCCAAGCCTTTCCGCGAGCGTCCGCAGGCGCATGCCCGTCTTCTTGTCGTCTGGGTCGGTCAACAGCGCTTCCAGCTTGTCGTCGGGCACGATCCCGATGACGTTTTGCTCGATACATCCGGATTTCCAGCGGAAAAGCAGTTTGTCCAGCTTCTGTGCGAGATTCTGCCAGCGCGTCGGGTACTGTCCCTCGTCGTCGGCGAATCCACCGAATCGCAGGCCTCCCCCGGCAAGCGCTTCAAGAAGACCGAGCGTAGCGGTGTGGCCCCCTCCATCGGTTATATGCACCCCGTGTTTCGGCAGAGAGGAGTCGAAAGCCTTTTCGAGAAGAACGCCGACAAAGCCGAATTCGGTTACGCCCTCGGCAACCACGGCGAGCCGCGCAAGAAATGTTTCCGGGTCATTTTCGCGGTGTCTCGTTATCTCTGCCGACGCAAGTTGGCCAATCTTGCCAGTATGGTCGATATACCAGAGGCTCGCGCCGGACGCGGCGGAAATCGCCGACGGGCTGTGCGTCGTGACGAAGACCTGCGATTGTCCTTCTTGCAGATTGCTCACCAAGACTCGTTGCCGATAAGGCTCAAGGCCCCGTTCGACTTCGTCTACAAGCGTGACGGGAGCTTCGCCCTGGTTCTGCTCGGCAATGGCGAGAGCGGCGAAGCGCCTTGTCCCCGATCCCCAACTTGCGAGCGGCAACTGTACCCCTTCGCGTTTAGCGGTAAGCCCGATTAGCGCACTTATGGACAGCCCCTGCCCGCCTGTGATCGCCAGGTCCAGTTCGTCGGGTAAATCCTTCTTCTTAAACACCTGATCGAGGGCTTCCAACGCTTTCTTAGCGGCATCCGTGAGCTGTTCGGCGACATTGCTTTTCGCGAGTTCGCTTGCCAGCCGGGAGCGTAGCGCCTTGTCAGAAAGTAGTCGGTCAAGAGCTGATCCCTGGACGAGCCGGAGGTCGCGGTCGTTTCGGTCGTCACCGCTCAGGCGGACGAGGCCAATGCTGCGGCGCAGGCCGACCGATAAATTGTCGGTGGCGCCGTCCGGCTGCACGATTTCGTAAGCTAGTTCGAGATCTTCTGTCCCCCGCACGCGAAGGCGATAAACGGGTTCGCCTTTGATTGCGTTGTCGCCGTCGATGCTTGGCACCATCGCATCGCTTCCGTTCCAGTCCCAGGGCCAGGAAGGCTTTGTCTGCTGGTTTATGCCGCTCTGGGCTGGAAGCGATACGATAGCTTCGATGGCAAAGCCCGCCTCGATGGCCCTGCCGTGATAGTCGGTATCGGCAAGAGTTGCCGGATTGTTCGGACTGAGCAAAAGCCCGATAGCATCCAGAATCGTAGTCTTGCCAACGTCACCACCTCCCAAGATGACGTTGAGGCCTTTGGCGGGTCGCCAAGAAAAGGTCTCGATGCAGCGAAAACGGTCGATGGCCAGGTGATAGATGATCGGCGCGCTCATTTGCAATCTACCGGATACTGCTACTCAGATCGTACCCTATGCGCTTAATCGTAGAGTGACCCTAGGAGTAAGTCGAGCGCTTACTCTGAAGGGCAGTTTCCGGCCACTACGCACCGGTCAATCGCCCTTCCTGCGAGGAGCGTAACCAGAATTCGCAATATTATTCAAAGCACTATGCGTCTTAGCGTGAATCTGGAACAAATTCTGCGATGACCCCTATTTGCGCGTCGAGGCTTGCTTCCCCGTGACTTGTCGGCGGCGTTGTCGGCGACGTTTGCGGTGGCGTTTGCGCAGATTACCTCCCGCATATTCAGTATCAATCCAAATATTTCCATTATCGAAAACGATTGTCGGTTCTCCCGTTAGCGTCGAATACTTGTGAAGATCGCTGATGTCCTCGATGTCGATGTTCATCGTCAGCAGCCCAGCCTTGACGAGTTGTTTCACCAGCGGCAAGAAAGTCTCGACCATTTCAGCAAGCATGGCGCGGTACTCGGACATTACCTCATCGTCATCCAACACTTCCTCGTCCGACTTCATGGCTGCATTGATGAGCCTCATGCGTTCCAGTTTTTCGGCAACATCTTTGGGGATCTGCACGTTGCTCAACTGTGGAGTTGCATGCGGATCTTCGCTGAGAGTTTTACCCTGTTTCTGCGTGTCTTCCAATTCGACAGATGAGTCGCGACCGCGCTGCAGAGACTTGCTCATCTCCTCGACCACCCTGCGGACGCCTCGCGCGACCTCATTGAACGCATGATCCTGCGTGGGGAAATCGGAAACCGGTCTGCCATCTCTCGGAAGAGCCTGGAGTTTTCCAATCGGTGTATTCACCCAATCACACGGGCGGAGGATAATCGGAACCACGCGGGCCTCGCCCGCATCATGCCGGGCTATCGCCCGTTTCAGTTCTACGTCGTAGCAGTAATCGGAGTTTAGAAACTCCGCACTGACTAACAATAAAATAATGTGTGCCGTTTCAATATGCTCATCAATCTGATCTTTCCATTCACCCCCCGGCATGATTTTGCGATCATGCCAGCCTGCAATAACATTTTCTCGGCGCAATGCGCTGAGGTGTTTTTCGAGCTTATCCCGCATCCTCTCATCCTTGTGAGAGTAGCTGAAGAAGAGTTCAATGGTTTCACCAGACTTCTTCGATGGTTTTTCCACTTTTGCGTTGCCTCACGAAACGGAATGTAGCGCACCTTAGCACTTTCATGTGGCAAACCCAACAGTTTGAACCACCAGGACGAGGATTCACGAGGAGCATGCGATTCGCCAGACCGATTCCATTAACCACGTCGATGGTACTCCAAGAAATGGCGCATCCCCGTGTCGGCGGCCAAAGTGCACAACGTGACGGATATCTTTATTGAGCCGACTCCAACGCATGTTCTAGGTCCCTAACGACGTCTGCGTGCGACCTGTGGCGCGCGTCGATCCAGTTACGGTCCTTCAAAATGTCAGGGAATTGTTCCTCAAGATGTTCCCCCGAAACTATGACGGGGACGATCTTCTTGCCCAGCGCTTCGGCAGCACCGATTTCGAACTGAACCCACTCACTCTGTAGTGCGTTAGGCGACAATAGCACTACCAAGGCGCTTGATTCCTTCAAGGCGCCACGTACTGCTGACGGGACACTGTCGCCAGCCGCAATATCGGCTTGGTCCAACCAGCCGGTGACATTGCCGGCCCGCAACGCTCTAACGAGACGCTCTGCTTCATCGCTGTCGGAACGTGCGTACGAAATGAACACGTTAAACATGATTCGCTCCCTCGACTCGGTTCGCCAGTTGTGTGAAATACCGTTCGATGTCATTCAGCTGCAGGACATTAATATCTTCAAGCATCCCTTTGCCTTGACCGCTCTCTTCCAAGTCGCCGATCTCCATGCCGTAGAACACCGCGACAATATGCTTATCTTGAGCCCATGCCGCGCCAATCTCGATCCACACCCAGGACCGCTTCGCGGACCACGGCGTAAAGAGAGCGATAACTTCGTTGCTTAATGCGATCTCGCGGTGAATGATTTGCTTAAAATTTGCCCCTTTGGGGATACTGGTCTCGTCCAGAAAGGTCTCTGCCCCGAGGTCCCGGACGCACCTCGCGATTTGCGCCGCGATCCAACTATCATCGCTGCCGTGCGAGACGAAGACCCTGTAGCGGTTCTGTGGCATAGCGGGCGGACTGTAGCCTACTCTGCGTGGCCGAGCAATGTTCTAGCTGGCCTCGACACAACAACTATAAAGCATCGCGGTTTCGAGTCATTGGCCCGTGCCTGGCGCAAACGCCGAATCAGCCGAGACGTTGTGTGAGGCCTTTTAGCACCAGATGGACAATTTCTGGGAGGTTGTTACTAGTAAAGAGAATTTCATTTTCGTCCGCAGATAGGCCGTTGTTCAGGCCTCCTACGCCTTTCGCCCGAAGAAACTGGAGCTCCCCGGCGTAGTCGATGGGGGTTGTCTTGTTGTTCGCGGCATCAGTGCGGTAGCGCTCCACGATGGCCTTATAGAGGGGCTCTTTCGTCTGAAATGCTTCTGTGAAAGCCTCGGGGGTTCCGCCTTTCAGCGCGTCCACAATAGATCGCGTACAGCCTCCAAAGCCGCCGACAAGGTAAAGCGGTTTGCCGGAACGCATTGTCAGAAGGGCTTCTTCGAAGAGGCCAGGATATTTACCCTTAAAGCCGGTCACTTGGCCGCCGAGGAGCACACGGGCATGTGTCCTCTGGTTCATTTCCACCCTCATCGCGGTCAGAGACCGCGCCCAAACATAACGACCGGTGGCATCATCAGGCGCTATGTACACCTTCTCGTCGAGACCAAGATCGGGCGGCGGTGAGAGCCGGTAGGGATGAATCTCGTCAAGGTATTCATGCCAGGACGCAGGATCGAGGCGGAGGTGGATTGGCCAAGCCAGAAAATTGTGGATACGCTCCTTATCTCCCGCGCTATTGTGGCTTCGAACGAGTTCGAAGAGGATTGTAGTGAAGCCACCGGGGCGAAGGTCTCCGCCGTAGGCGAGGGAACCTCCCTGCGCGAGAGAGTGGCGCGCGCATTCCACCATCGCATCTTCCAGGTGCTCCAGACTCATTCCCCGCGCAGCAAGGTCAGTGGAGTTAGAGATTGAAAGCCCGATCAGACGCCCCTTAAGAGGCCTCTCAGGCTTTGATGGGTCAGACCGAGCAGCGATCGCGGTTGGCGTCGTGAAAGTTATATTCGAAGGATTGAGGTCCTCAAGCACTTCGATTTCTTCGTCACCAAGCGGCGGATCTGGGTAGAGGAGCAGGCTGGGTTTGGCGCGGTCGCATCTCTTTGCCTTGAGGAGATTCCGGTAGGTGAGCATCTCAGGTGCAGTCCCGATCTCGATGCAGGCGTCGGGCAAGAGTCCGGCGATCTTCAAAGTTCGCACGTGCTCGATGAAGTGAACGTTTCTGAGTACCTCTCGAAGTGCGGCGTCGATAACAACTTCGCAGCGACGCACCGAGCCGAAGGGCCAACGGACTGTTGGGGCGTTCCCGAGATAAGGAAAAAGCCTGTCTTCACCTATAGTGACCGCATCGACTACGAGCACTGGGCACCCGTAGTGCTTCGCGAAGAGCGTTTCCTTCCGACACCACGAGCGATCGGAGTAGGTGTTGGTGTGAACGACTACCATCGCGCTATCCGCCACGTTGGCTCGAATCTCCTTCTCGAAGTCGTAGCCTGCGGCGATGTCGTTTGAATCGTAGAATGTAGCTATCGGGAGATGCTGGCGGCCATAATCGCGAAGCTCGGTCGCAATGATCGTACCCTCCCCACCGTGCTTCGAATGGCTAATAAAGAGCTTGACGGGTGCATAGCTCTTTTCCAGAGACCCGAAGTCCTGCGTCTGAACATCACCCGCCCTGCCCAAAAGCAGGCGTGCAAGCTCGTGAGTGAGCGCGGAGACAAGCCGGTCCGGCCTTTCCTTTGGTTCGAATTTGTAGAGGCGGACGCAGTTCGCTTTATCGACTACGGTAAGAACCTTGTCCTCGCACGCGATGGGTAGAAAGAGGTGACGCCTGCTCTGGGCGGCAATTTGTTTCTCGACATTTTGAACGCATTCCCTCCATGCCTGGTCCGCCCTGATGCTGGTGTCAAGCAATGTTATGACGACCGTGGTCTCAGCGGCATCCAGCGCGAGCGCATCTGGAAGCTTCGCCTCCACGGGTGTTGAACCCGAATGGAAGTAGACGGGTATCCCGAGGCCGCGGGACGCCGGCCGTTCCGCATCTCGGCACAGTCGGGAGTAGACGTGGCGTGCGAGGTCCTTGCCCGTGGAAAATTCAGTGTTCCAGACGACGCGAAGAACGAGCCGTGGCTTGAAGGGCATGATAGGCATGACTCAAACTGCAATGAGATTTACGCTGGCATCCATTAGTTGCGTTAAGCATCGGGGTCGAGGTCCAGCCATTTATCGAGCGCATCGGGGTCCCATGTCAAAACCTTTGTGGAGTAACCGCCGAGCGCATCCGGTACGGTTGCGGCATCGGACCCTTTTAGTGTCATGCCACGAATTCGCTTCCAGGTCTTATCGCCTGAAAGTTCCTTTTTCATCCTGTGAAACGTTTTTATCTCCCAGTCCACCCACTCGCTCGTGTGCGTATTGTCGCCGATAAGAACGACCAGCTTAGAGGCCCGGTCAAACTTCTTTGTGATCACATCACGGACGGGCTTAGATCGGGCATCAGAAGGGGGATATTTTAGCGGTTTACCGCTAGGACCCAGAACCGGGTCCTTCAGTGAATGATCCTGGAAGTCTAGCTGGTGATTAGGATTGTTCTTCAGTAGCTTGAGGGCCCCGACCTGCTTCTGATCATCATGGTCGTAACTCACGAAGATATTCGCCGCCATATGCCGTCTCCTCTAATTAGTTCTCTGCAAAACTCAGCTGCTCCGCCTCGGCCTTCAAATCGTACAAGTACCGGATCTGTCGGACGAAATCACGTTGGCCGCCGTAGCTGGGATGCCTGACTTGGACAGCCTCAGTGATTGTCGCCATCCGGCACGCGGCTTTCGCAGCGTCGTTCCCGATGGCCACGAGACGACGGGGGCGCAACATCACAATCAATTCAGCTAGTAACGCCTCACCGACAGCCCGCTCGTGCGGCCGATGGGCCCTATTGGTAAAGGGGTCGCCGGGCTCATGGGGATGAAGCGGAAATACATTCCAGAGGAACACAGGTGCCGGGACCAATGCCAGCATGTTCCAGATGACCGCCGCCGTCCGCTCCGCAACCATTGATCCCGTCGTTGCCCTTTCAATCGATACGTTCCAGCGGGTTGCATGGACGGTTAGATGTACATCATCGGTCAACGCGAGACCAGTACGGCGACCTCCTCGATGCCCAAGATCGCGACCAATCCACAACGCGTCAACCTCCATTGTGACCGCCATTTCCAAAAGTTGCAGCAAGGCCTTCGCCCGACGCGACGGAGCATCATCAACGTCATGCACAGCGCATCGATCCACGTAAGGGTTGAAAACATTCTCGAATCTCAGCTCTCTGAGAGAGCTCACAAATTCCATTGGCCTCACAGTTTGCTCCCTTTCAAGGGTGCATATTCGATTGTGCGCTTGGTACGATCTCCGATGATAACGCCTCCGTTATTACTCTTGACCTGCCGAAACACATCATAGCCTTTAAGAATCGCAATCTCCCAGAGGCTTAACGGGCAGGCCTCAACCTCGTAACCGGCAACAAACTGCTGGACCGTCTTCAATAGATCCAACGACACAGAGTTTTGAGCCTCGAAGTAATTCAATTCCTTGGCGCGTGCGAAGACCCAGGCTGTAAGGCCTTCTTCGACGACAATCGCACGGCCGCCGTCCTGTGCTTCGTCCACCTTCGGGTTACTCTTGCGCTTCTGTTTCAGGAGCGCCCGGAAGGTAGGCGACCAATGCAGAATGGCCGCGTGGGCAAAATGGAAAACGTCGTGGAAGCGATATCCGTCCGGATCACGGATATTGTCGGTCAGCGGATCGCCGACAAAGACGCCGTTCAGGCGCATATAGCTGCGTCCGCTGCTGCGTTGGTCCATCGTGATCTCGAAATGCGCGGGAATCTGCTCTTCGTCCGGGAAATTGTGATCGAACGTCGGAAGGCTCGCATAGTCGGGCGGAATAAAACGGCCTCTCGTCTTGGCAATATTCATGCGAACTACTTCCGCGAAAGTGACGCGGGCTGCTTTGAGCGCCCGCAAATACCAGTCGGCAAACGCCGCCGCCTTGGCCCTTGCATTATCCACCGAGGTCCGCAGAACAAAGAGGCCGGCAGCCGCTTCTCCCAGCTGAAGAAGCGCAGTGTCGAGTTCGGGAACCATAAGTGGCGTCGCCACGTGGGAAATCGGGCTGTCCAGAAGGTCGTTCGCAGCAACGGAAGTTGCGTAGTTCTCCCCGCTGGCCGCTCCTGCAAGGATTTCATCCACACGAATCTCTAATCTGCGGCACAGAGCCGTGAAATACCACAGTGCATCGCCGAATTCTTCTTCTACGGCATGCCGGTAGCCCGCATAGGCTTCCCGCTCTCGATGGAACTTCTTGGCAGTCGCCATGATACTTCCGACTTCGCCGAACAGGCCGAGCAGAACCGGTTGCAAATCGTCAAGGGGAAGGGTATCGGTGGGCTCGACCTGGCTCATGTAGTCGGTAAGGAGGATGGAGCGGTGGGGCGAGTTCAAACGGATTACCTCTTTATGGGAGATCGTTATGGAGTTCGACACCAATCCAGCGGTTCACCCAAGTATCCCTTTACATCAAGGGATCGAATCCAGGCAATAAATTCCTCAACAAAGGCAGGTGGAAACTTATTTTTGTGGCCGCGCCCGGCGCAGAGGCTTATGCGCTCAGTTCCGTAACTCAGAAATGTCTTTGGTAATGGCGGGCCTGAGCCGCCCCAGTAAACAAAATCGTCGCTCACGAGCACACGGTCCGCTTTTGTGTCAGCCACCACATTGGATCGGTTTGCGCTACCGTCGGGCATGCTGTGGTGGGAGTTTGCCTGGCACCATCTCTTCGTTCGTGTGTCCCTGGAGTAAATGTTATCGCCGAAAGCCTGCTTATTGCTCCCGCGCAGATTGGGTTTCTTCGCCTGGAATCTGGGGTCGGCCCAATATTGATTGAACGTCGTCGTCCCCGTCACTCGCATGGCGTAGACGATGTTTTTCTCGCGCCTATGCTTCTTTGATCCGGTTCCCACTACCCAATCCCCGATCTGCGCAACGCCGCGGATTCCAGGTTTGCAGGTCGCGAGAGTGCATATGCCGAAAAACGGGTTGGGAGCGAAGCCGTAGTCTCGGGCGACGACGTATGAATGGAGTATCACGCTCCGCAGCCGTATCGCTTGATCGGACGCGGGACACGGAGTTCTCCAGAAGGCTCGCGCCATTCATTGGTCTTTCCTAAAATCGCGTCAACGATGCCGTCGCTCTGCCATCCGCGCACATCGTCCGCATATTTTTCTAGCGCTTCAGGAACGTCGCAGTCCTTCGCCCCGTGAGCATAAATGCCCACAATCCTCTTTCCAGCTTTTTCCGCATACTCAATTTCCCAATTGACCCATTCGCTGTCTTTGGTTTGGGGAGTGATGTACACGATAAGCGTGCTTGCCCACTGGATCTGTGGGGCCAGGATTTGCGACTTTATGTAGTCTGGGTCCTTCGCATCATTCGGGTTGGATGAGTTGATTGAGGCATCGCGGACGGTCAGACCGCCTTTTTCAATCAACTTTTTCAGATCAGCAAGGCCCGCGTCGTCCTCGTGAAGATGACTTATGAACACGTTCTTGATTTCGTCGGCCATGATCGAAATCCTCTCTTGGGCGCAATCGAGAGTTACACCGTGGATAGACCTGAGTATAACTCCACCATCCAGGATTGCAACCTTGAGGGAGATTACTTGTATCTATGATTGGCCGATGCAATATGACCCGAATGCAGTTCGATCCGGTCAGGATGAATATCAGCCGGCAGGCTGTCGTTGAGAGCATGGTAGAGGACAGCTTCGAGCAGGCGGCTGGTTTCGGTTTGGGCGGTCGTGAGCTGTTCTTCCAGGCGGTCGCATACCGCCATCAATTCCTCCACCTTGGCGACGATGCGGTGCTGCTCGTCTAGAGGTGGCAGCGGAATCATGAGACTGCTGAGCTCTGTTGCATTCACATTCTTCAAGCCGACGGTCGTTCGTATAGGTATTTCTATTTGGTCCCGGACGTGAGCGGAGCTGAGGGCGAGCAATAGATAACGAGCATTGAGGTAAATGTTGCTTGTCCTCACCCGCACGAGGTAACCGGCATAGCAGTACCCAACGGTGTTGGCCTCAACCAACGCAGGACGGCCCACGAGGTTGAGGCTTCCGTTTGAACGAACCATCAAAATGTCCCCGAGCCGCAGACGCAAGGCGTCGGCTTCGCGTTTAGGCAGCGGCCCAAATTTCAAGTCCTCGACATTGATCCGCCCATCATCGATATTCGGAATTCGCAGAACAGGTTCACCCGTTCGTTCGTATGAGCATTTCATTGAAGTGCCGTATCGAAATCCGAATGCGACCTGACCAAGGGATACCCAGACCCATGTTTGCGGAATATCGTATGGTTCCGTTGCGCTCCTACCTTCCTCAAACCTCTTCTGTTCCTTAGCCTCTCCGGTACTCATTAAGCGCGCGATCTCCGCCTGGACGCGCTTGAGCAGTTCCGACGCAGGCTCGTCGGTCGGGCTTTGGGGCACTAGCTGGCCCCGAACCGCGAGACTAAGTATGGTCCCGCGTAATGCTGGGATTTGCTCGGGCCGGGTAGTGATGGTCGGTAGATGCTGGATGTAAAAATGTGCGTGTTTTCGAAGGGCTGCTCCATCCGCGCCGTTGTCAAGATGGCGATGAGATGCGGCTGCCAGCCGATTGCGGCGGGTTTCCCGCTCGCGTTGTGCCGCTTCCAGCCGGTCACACAGCGTCATTAGCTCATCCACTTTTGCGACGATGCGTCGCTGTTCTGCGAATGGCGGAAGACCAAGTGGAAATTCGCGAACGAGTTCCGTATTGAGATTCAATTGAGCCATACCGCGAGCCTTTTTGGCTGCATATGACTGAAGGGTTTGAAACAACACAAAGAAGAAATCCTTTGAGAGTTCCGAAGTGGGGAAGTAAGGGAAAGCAAGGTAGCCGTCATGAATGCAACCGCCCTCGAATCCGAGAAAGATTGGAACTCCTATGGTGGCGCTGTTGGTAACTACGAGGGTGTCCTTCGGGAGTAGAACGCTCTTTTCCATCCCAGCCTTGGTCAGGAACTCATCTGTATCGCAGAGCACTCTGTCTTTGGAATGCTTCCTGATGTCTGAGATCTTGATCCAGTGATATGGCGTCCGTTCTGCTGAAAAATACTTTGGATCTCCTTTCGGGCGAGGTGAAGCCCCGCGAATGACTGTTAACAAATTACCAATTCGCGTTGGCTCCCATTTAAGAGGCAAGGGGTAGTCGATTTCACTCGCAGAAATTTCGCGCGATGGGTCATGCCGCTTAATCTTTCCCTCTTTCAAAAGGCGGGCTTTTTGTGTCTGAATCCGTTTCAGCAGTTCGAGGGCGGGTTCATCGGTTGGATCTTGATCTACCAGCCTACCTTGAACTGCAAGGTCGAGGATGAACTGGCGCATGCGCGGAATGGCTTCGGGCGCATCGCTTATGCGGTTGAAATGGGTAAGGAGCAACTCCGGATTCATCGCAGTAGCGCCTCGGCCAGAATTGTCTTGAGCTGATCACGTAGGGTGTTCGCTTGCCCCTCAGCCTCATTGAGTTTAGCCAGCAGTTCCTGGGGATCACCATGGTCGTCAGCGACGGTGTGTGGGTTCTTGAAGTCGAGGTTATAACCCCGCGCCTTCACCTCATCCGCAGTGACTTTCCATGCGACTTCTGTTTCCGCCCTCCCCTTGCGCTTCACTCCTCCCCACCAATCAACGCAGGACTTGAAGTGCTCGATCCGGATAGGCTTGGTCATGGAATAGGCTTTTTGTGCATCAGGAACCCGATGTTCGTAAAACCAGATTTCCTCGGTCGGTGTGCCCTTCTCAAAAAATAGCAGGTTAGTACCAATACTGGCATAGGGCTTAAAGACGCTGTTTGGCAGGCGGACGATCGTGTGCAGGTTGCACTCCTGCATTAAATGTTCCTTAAGGCGCGTTTTCACGCCTTCACCGAAGAGCGAACCATCGGGCAACACGACTGCAGCGCGGCCTTCGGGCTTGAGAATCCGGATGATGAGAGCGAGGAAAAGGTCGGCGGTCTCGCGGGTCTGGAAATGCTTGGGGAAATTGCTCTCGATGCCATCTTCCTCGCGTCCGCCGAACGGAGGGTTGGTGAGAACGATATCGACCCGGTCAGCTGCACCGTAGCTGATGTACGGCCGCGCCAGCGTGTTGTCGTGGCGGACGAAACTCGGGTTCTCAATGCCGTGCAGCAGCATATTGGTGACGCAGAGCATGTGCGGCAGCTGTTTCTTTTCGACGGCCCGCAGGCCTTCCTGCATGTGCTGCTCATCTTTTACTTTCTTCACGTAGCGATCGCGCATATGGCGAAGTGCGCAGGTAAGGAATCCGCCAGTACCGCAGGCGGGGTCCAGGAGGATCTCGCCGGGGTGGGGGTCAATGCGGTCCACCATGAAGGCCGTCACGGCGCGAGGAGTGTAGTATTCGCCTGCATTGCCAGCGCTCTGCAAGTCCGCGAGGATCTGCTCGTAAATATCGCCAAAGTGCTGCCGCTCGGCGAGGTTATTGAAGTCCACTTCGTTAATCTTGTTAACGACCTGCCGCATCAGCTGGCCGGACTTCATGTAGTTGTAGGCATCCTCAAATACATCCCGCACGACCTTGCGGCGGTCGCCCTGCTTGCCCGTTATGGTCAGCTTCTTAAGCTCAGGGAAAAGCTGAGTGTTAACGAAAGTGAGGAGTTCCTCGCCCGTGATGCCCTCGGGGTCTGCTGCCCAGGTACGCCACCGGAGCTTTTGAGGGATGGGTGAGTGATATCCGTCCTCCATCAGTTCCAGCTGCTGGTCCTGGTCGTCGATGATTTTGAGGAAGAACATCCAGCAAAGTTGGGAGATACGCTGGGCATCGCCATCGACGCCCGAATCCTGGCGCATGATGTCTTGTATGGACTTGACGGTGTTGCGAACTGGCATTGCTTAAGCTTCCTTCTGGTAGAGGGCGGACTGGAGGTCCTGTACCGCGAACATGAAATCCGCTCGCGTCCCGAATTCCTTAATGAGCTGCATGGGTGTTCCCATCGTATCAAGCGGCGGGATCTGCAGAATGCGCGGGTCGCCAAGGTCGATGACGCCCTCGTCCTGGTATTTTTGCAACAGTGCTTCGAGCACGGTGCGGGCCTGGGTCCCGTATTTCGTGAAGACATCGCGCTTGCGGACATTATCTGCGCGTTCGCGTCGTGTGAGAGCTGGCTGGTCGAATGCGACGTAGCAAATAAGGTCGAACGGGTCGAGGTCCTTGCCCACTTCATCGGCCAGGGGCTCCAGTGACAGCCCTTCATTTTCGAGTTCTTCGATGATGGCCTGCTTGCGTTCCGCGGACTTCCATCGCTTGAGGAAATCATCAAGGCTGGCGAATCGCTTCTTCAGCGCCCGTTTGGTGAAATCCTTCAGGCTTTCGGTAATGAGCTTTCCGTTCTCGTCGAGGTATTCCACGCGCTCGGCGACGATGGTGGCCCCTACCCCATCGACATAAATCTTCCTGGGCGGGTCTACGTTGGTGTTGATGTTGATGTCGGGCGGTTGATCGACGATCACTTCATCGGCTGCGGGCTGGGGTGGAACCGGATTGCCGTTTTCATCCGTGGGGGGCACGTCGGGCGGAACAATCGGGTCATTCTCGCCGGGCTCGTAAATCTGCACCGGCTCGCCGTCAAAATCCGGGTCCGCGAAATGGTTGGTGGCGCCCCTGAAATCAATCAGTGTGAAATAAAACTCTTGGTGTCCTCGTGAACGCGAGTGCCGCGCCCGACGATCTGCTTGAACTCCGTCATGGAGCCCACGGAGCGGTCAAGCACGATGAGGCGGCAGGTCTGCGCGTCCACTCCGGTCGATAGCAGCCGCGATGTGGTGACCAGAACGGGATATTTGGCTTCCGGGTCGATGAAGTTCCCGAGCTGCGCCTGCCCCTCCCCGTCGCTGCCCGTGATTCGCATGACGTACCGGTGATTTTCGTTGCACAGGTCTTTGTTTTCGTTAATCAAAGCCTGGCGCATCCGCGCGGCATGTTCCTCATCCACGCAGAAGATAATCGTTTTCTGGAAGCGGTCCTTGCTCTCCTTGAGGAAATCGGAGACTTTCTTGGCAACGAGCTTCGTGCGGTCATCAATGACGATGTTGCGGTCGAAGTCCTTGGTGTTGTAGATGCGGTCTTCGATTTCATTGCCTTCCCGGTCCGTGTCGCCCCTCTCCGGCCGGTAGCCCTGCACATCCAGGTCGATATGGACCTTAATCACCTTGTACGGGGCCAGGAATCCATCCTCGATGCCTTGCTTGAGGGAGTAGGTATAGACCGGCTTCCCAAAATAATGAATATTGGAAACGTATTTGGTTTCCTTCGGGGTCGCCGTAAGTCCGATCTGGGTAGCCGCCGAGAAATATTCGAGGATCTCGCGCCAGGCCGCATCGTCGGCGGCGCTGCCGCGGTGGCACTCGTCAATGACGATAAGGTCGAAGAAGCCGGGTGAGAATTCCCGGAAGAGCTTCTGGCGATCTTCCGGCCCGGTGATGGCTTGATAAAGCCCCAGATAGACTTCATAGGCGGTGTCGATGCGGCGCTTTTTGTCGAGCGCCATGGGCAGCTCCTGTTCAATGGTCTTGGCGCTTGTGCTGAGCTTGGCCATTGCAGGACCGAAAGGGCGAAAATCGTTCACCATCGTCTGATCGACCAGCACATTGCGGTCGGCAAGGAAAAGGATGCGTTTCTTGCGCCCAGCCTTCCACAGCCTCCAGATAATCTGGAACGCCGTGTAGGTCTTGCCCGTGCCGGTGGCCATCACCAGCAGCACGCGGTTCTGGCCTTTGGCGATGGCTTCTATCGCGGCATTGATGGCATTGGACTGGTAATAGCGCGGAGCCTTGCCGCTGCCGTCATCAAAATAATCCTGCAGGATGATTTCTTCCTCGTCTGGAGTGATGCCTTTCCACTTGCAGTATTTCGACCAGAGCTGCTTGGGAGTAGGGAACTGGTCGAGGCTGAGGGAGGCTTCCTTCTCGGAGCTGAGTCCGGTGCGGTCGTGGAAGACAAACCCGTCGCCATTGGAGGAAAAAACAAATGGAATATTAAGGGTTACGGCATAATCGAGGGCCTGCTGCATGCCGTCGCCGACGCTGTGGTTGTTGTCCTTGGCCTCGATGACGGCGATCGGGATATTGGGCTTGTAATAAAGGATGTAATCGGCGCGCTTCGGCTTCCCGCGCGTAACCAGTTTTCCGCGGACGATGATGCGCCCTTTGGTAAAAGCGACTTCCTCGCGGATCTGCATCATCCCGTCCCAGCCCGCGCGCTTGACGGCGGGACCGATGAACTTGGAGCAGATGTCGCGTTCGCTGAGGTCTCTCTTGTTTATCGCAACGTCGCTTATGGGTGCCCTCTCTTTGCGTAACCAGTAGCAGATCACCCTGGGGCTGTCAGTGCTAAATCTCCGCCGAGCGCTCTGGCCCCTGCCCTACGGCGCTGCCTTAAGTGATTAAGTGTGGCGCCACAAGCCCGATAAACTCACGCGGCGTTATGATCTTGGTTTTCTTCCAGAATCTCGGAAAATGCCTCAGATTGCCCGTAACCAGGTAGTCGGCGCGGGCAGCATCGGCGCATTCCAGGAACCTATTGTCGTCGGGATCGCTCGACACTTCAAGACGCCGCGAAGGTACGACCAGGTTACCTCGGTTTCGGATGAGCTGAAGGAATTGCCGGCGCAGGCCTTTGCGGATTTTGAGCGCCGGGCGGGAAAGTACGTCGGCATATTCCTCAAGGATGGGTTGGGACACATAAAGGCGCGCGGGCTTCGTAATCGCGAGGATAAAGGCAGTGCGCTGCAGGCCTTCGGGCTTAAGCGCGGCGGAAATGACAACATTCGTGTCAATGACTAGCCGCAGCGGAAGCATTACCGCTTCGATCTCTGCGTGCGGGAGGCCTTGATGACCTGCTCGATCTGGCGCGCGGTCAGGGTATTGGTCCCCTTGCGTTCGGATTCTTCGCCGATAACCCTCAAGACTTCAGGCTCCGGCGCGGCAAGCTTCACATAGTCGCGGATGCTGAGCAGCACCGCCTTGGGCGTGCCGCGCTTTTCGATGACGAGCGACCGGCGCTCATCCTCGACCCGGCGCAGGAGCTTGCCAAAGTTGGCGCGGGCCCGCAGGGCGGAGACGACTATCGTGCCGTTCTTGTCGGTAGTAAGGGTAGCCATGAACTCTCCATTTCGATCAATTGAACTGTACAGTTAAGGAAGGACTGAGTCAACGGCCTAGAGGAGGTCTATCCCCTGCCCGTCTGCCTGCCTCTGGCTGCAGCTGCGGCCGCATTTTGGGCGGTGACGAGCGCATAGCCTTCGTCCCTGCAGCGTAAGCGTTCCTGAGCCTTTTCGCTGACTTCCAACAGCTTATTAGCCGTCTCTTCGATACTCCATCCACGCCGGATTGCACTGATGCACCAGAAAAAGTCGGCTTGACTGCGATCAGGGCCATCTCCTTCTCTCGATGGCGGAGCACCGCTAAGGCACCGCTGATAATCTGGCCACTGGCGCTCTCGGTTATCTGGGCGGGAAGCATGGCGGGCGGGAAAATCAATGACAGAGGAGTGCGCGGGCTCGGGTGCTGCGAGCAATCCTAAATCCTCAAGCTGTGTGGGCGTCATGACCCGGCCAGGATGAGCTTCAAGAATCCTGACAGTAGGAGGATTGGGTAGATATCTTAACTTCCAGTTTTCTGTGCCGGCGAGGCGCGTGGCATGCGAGGCGGATTTGTCGTTGCTGCCAACTGCCCGGCGCACGCGACGCGTGAACTCCTTGAATTCTTCCTTGCCGGCCGGCACGCCGGATACCGCTATCCATGCCTGATGATTGCCGGGACTGGTTTCATGGACAATGAATGCCGCTGGCCTTACACGGTCGATCTGCTCCTTTGTTTTCAGGTCATCGAGTTGGACAAATACGGTATCGGGACTCATCGGCCGGATAATGACATTTTCGCCGGCTTCTGCTTCTCCGCCTTCCGGCAGAACGGTTGAATGCTTGGTTGAGGCAGTGCGAACTATGGCGGGCAACTTCTGGCGCAGAATATCAAGCGGGAAGGTCTTGCCCCATTTCAGCTTCTTGTGTCCTTGCCATTCAAGCTCGGTCTTAGTGAGGACGAACGACTGTGCGCCGCAGCTGGCGAAGATGTCGAGCATTCTTAAGGCTTCCTTGAGATCCGGCACTTCCCTCCCCGCTTCTCGTTCGTGGTTGAATCGTGCAGACGATAGCGGCATATATGCAGGCATGCAAGCGGAGCATGGATCGAATCAACTAATAGAGGTTGGCAATTTGAAACGTCTCGGTGCTCAAATGCGACCTGACGGGCGGATCGGAATTTCTTGGGAGAACCACAAGCAAGGATTCCTGCCCCCCGCCGTGTTCAGGGCTAGTCAAGGAAGGGTTTCCCTTCCTTGGGAAGCGAGAGCCCTCGATGGGCTTGAGCTTCCAGTTGTGGTGTTGTGAAGTTATCCACCAATTAAATTTCAATTTCACTTAAGTTCAATTTCAGGGTTAGAAAAAAATTGGCAAACCAAATGGTTAGGTGCTTGAAATGCGACCAAGTGGGCAATTTGAGATGACCAAAGGGGCGGAATACTGCGACTAAATGGGCGTGGAAATGTGACCAGGTGGGCGGGACTATTTGATTTAACTGGGAAATGCGACCAACCGGGCGGCAGACAGTTTTGTGTTTGGGCCCCTTTTGCTCCTGCGTAGGGAGACGGATAGAGGCCAAGAGCCAGTATTGCTTCGTTAAATTCTAAGGCCTCAGATGCGACAAAGTGGGCGGTAGGACTCACTCGAAGCTCTGGAGTTCTCTTCGTGAACAAATGCGACCAAACGGGTGCGACGTTGTTTTCGTTTGGCGAGCATATGAGAAATGCGACCGAACGGGCGGGTAGACATTGATGTTTAGAGATGCTAATTGCGACTAAGCGGGCGGCTGCAAATGACGAAACGACTTGCGGGTCGGGTCGTGTCGCATTATAGCTCGCTCTATGAGCCTCACAGTCAATCAATACACCAATTTTCACGGATTTCCCAAAGCTGCAGAGCTGATCGAGATAACCGGCGCACACGATCTTGAGGCTTCGGATCGCGCAATCTTCAATCAGCTCCTGCAGATCGCGCACGACAGCGAGCGACTTGTGGAGCCTGACGCGGAGTGGGAAATCACCCTGGCCTCACTTCGCAAGGCTTCCTCGAAGCATGAGAGCAATGATCGAGTGAGGGAAAGTCTTCGACGCCTGCGGCGCACCGAAGTAAAAGTGACTTACATTTCCGCGCGTACCGGCAAGCAGCGGGTGATGGAAACGCATTTGCTGGAATTTACCGATACGGACATCGAGGAATCCAAGGATGCCACAGTCCAGTTCGGGATACCAAAGCGCTTGCGCGTCGTACTCGCGAAATCCAATCGGTGGGGACGCATCCGCTGCGAGATCGCCTATGCCATGACCAGCAAGTACGCCATAGCGCTCTATGAGCTCGTTTGCCTTCGTCAAAATCGAGAGCAGTGTGTCGAGGTTATGTCGTGCGAACAGTTCCGCGACCTGCTTGGGGTGCCTCCGGGGACCTACGAGCGGGGTCTGGATTTCCAGCGGAAAGTGGTAGACCCCGCCGTGCTCGAAGTGAATGGCCTCTCTGACATGGGTGTCAGTATTGATCTACGGCGCAGACACGCTCGTGCGCCAGTGTATGAAGTCGCCATCTCATGGTGGAACAAATCCGGCGATGAGTTCCGGGCTGCTGTAGAGGAACGCAATCGCAGCAAGGTGGGACGGATGGCGCGCCTTCGTGGCGAAGTCGATAAAACGGAGGCTCTTGCAGCCCTCCCCTCTTCTGGCTTGAGAGCCAAAGTACAGGCGACGGTTGACGCGATGCGCGAAGCGGGAGCCCCTGAAGCCGATATCGACACTTTCGTACGGAGCCAGGCTGAGGAGCGGGCCTGACACGAGCTTTGCAAACTGCGGTACCAGAATAAGCTGAACCCTTTAGGCCCCTCCCCTCTCCGTAGCGATTGATGCTCTATGCAGTTGCGCGTCGCTTGTGAGATTTCACGCTACGACGCTCGTATTGTTCTTCCATGACACTGAATACCCTTCGAGCCAAGCGCCGGACCGGCGACGACGGTGATTCGAGGGATTCGGCGAGCAAGTCTGACGCCGAATTTACGAACGGAATAGGCTTCGTAATTACTCGTGAAGGATATTTCTTGGATAGGCGGTTAATGAAAGACTGCGCAGCCGGTATTGCAAAGATATTGGTGGGCCATGCCGTAGGCCATGCCAACGCGTTGGCGATTCTGTCCATGTCCCTCGAAACGGTGTCCAGGTCCTCGTGAGACGGGCGGAACGGGAATATGCAAAGGTCCGCCTCCTCTGCAATCGCCGAATCGAAGGCGGGGCGGTTCCCGCCTCCGTCAATAATCAGCCATCCGTCAGGGGTGCTCTGGCTTGCGCTCAGGATGCTCGCTAACTGCTTTGGCTGTCTACCGTCGAGTACCTCGTAAGGCCTGCCCTTATCGCGAATTTCCCGGTCGGGATCAGTCAGTACATATGCGGCAGGTTGGTTGCACAAGATAGCGCCAAGGCATGCCAAATGCGAAGTCGCGGACTTGCCCACGCCCCCCTTGCTGCCTCCGAAGAAGACGAGTTTAGTCCTGCTCATAAATCGCTCCGCTCCAGTGCTTCAAGCATGATCTGTTGGGCCGATATCACCCTGCCCTCTTCCCGTGTGCGTTCGGACGCTTTGAGAACGAATTTGTTCAAAAGAGTGCTGCTCGGCCGAAGCGTTATGGGGACTGTATCTGGCTCTTTGGGCTTAGTCTTTTTCGCCTTGGAACGCGTAGGTGTCGATTCAGCAACAGCCCCCTCGTTCGCAGGTGTCGAAGATACCAATACTGGTGCGGGCGCAGAACTCATCCCCGCGGGCTGTCTAGCCGCAGCCGCAATTCGGGCGGCCAATTCACTGGAGTCGCGATTCTTCTTCATTTAGGACCTTGGCAGTGATTGTGCGATAGTGCGAGGTCACAATACCGCGATTACGCAGCATTGCAACACCGTGCAGCTACGAATGCACGGTATTACAGCGTTTTGCCGTCGTGGCGTTGCAATAGTGCAACGGCAAGATATTTCGACATCGTGGTGTTCCAGCGCCGCAATGTCACAAATCTGTACTGCTTTGATTTCTCAATGTTCCGATACTGTAGCGCCTCGATGGCACAGATTTTAGATGTCAGGATGTCACGGCATTGTGATGTTGAAATGCCAAACTATCGTGACGCTGCAATCGTCTGCTGCTGTGATGTCGTAGTTTTACAATGCTGTGCCGCTGTAGTCTTGTCATTCTGTAATGTCGTCGCGCGTCCACTATTACGATGGCACAACACTGTTATGTCGTGACACTGTAGCGTCGCAACGCCGGGATGGCTCAGCCCTGTGTCGCAAACGTGAGGGCAGGGGCCTCCTCCCGTTTAGTAGGAAACGGGATAATGTAATGCGTGCTTCAAGGAAAGGGCAGGGGATGAGCGGGGGCATTTTGTAATCAATCTGCAATCACTTAACGGGTACTACTGGGTCCTTGCGGGTATTTATGCGCCGTCCGTGCTCTGTAAGTTGTTCTAGGTACGTTTCGTTGTGGATTCGATTCCTTCCGCGTTCACGAGCAAAAGAATCGGAGAATCAGGGCAGGGGCCGTGGAACACTAACGGCAAAATCCCAGACCGCTGATAGAATTCTCTGCCAGGAGGAACTTAGACCACATGACTCAAATGACTGCTGTGATTCAGCAGTTGCAGAAGGAGCGCGACAGGGCGGCAAGAGAGGTAGCACAGCTGGACGCCGCACTGGCTGCCCTGAATGGCGCGGCCGGAAGGCGCAGCGGGACCAGAACACTTTCCGGCGCGGCCAGAGAGCGCATAGCTGCCGCACAAAGGGCGCGCTGGGCGAGGGTGAAAGGAACGACGCAAGCTAAACCATCTGCGTCGAAGAAACGAACGCTGTCAGCGGCTGCGCGCAAGAGAATTGCAGCGGCCCAGCGAGCCAGATGGGCGAAGGTCAAAGCGGGGAAGGCGGCTTGAGCGCTCCCGGCGGCTGTGGGGTAAGATAACTGCGGCGAGGCCTAGAGAGAACGTTCTGGCGAGATTGCGTGAGCAAATGGGTTTCCTGCGCTCCTCGTTGACCGCCTTTTATTCAGGAAGTTTCGCAGAAGCCGTGCGGATCGCCACGTGTCTTCGCGTGCTGGTGCACGAGAGCCACACAAGCAAACCGCTGCTCGCGCAGGCCAAGCCCAATGGGCTTGAACTGCCAGTTTTGGGGAACGTCGGGGAATGGCCAGGCGAGGATCAGATTGTGAGTTTTGTGGTTGGCGTGAGGATGGGTCCGACCGTTGCGCCTGCGGTGGACCTGGCTTCCTCACATTACACCCTCGGAACCGTGGGGACATGGTGGAACAGGACGGTTTTCACGTTTCAATCACGGCTCGGCAGGCAATTGGTTTAGAAACGAAAGCAGGTCGTCCTTATTCTGGCGAACAGGGAGGGTGAGGGTATACGGGGCAGCCGAGTCTGTAATCCGTTCGCAATCACGCCTACCGTAAGAACGCTCAGGCGGCGTGAGGGCTGTTGCGCTCTATCGGAGTTCCAGTGTACATACGCCATGTAAGCAACTCAGGCTTGCGACGCTCGTCATCCAAAATCCCGATCCCGGTGCGCATCATAAGTAAGGCTTGGAAAGACTGTGGTGCGACCGAATCCTTCCAGTCAGCTTTCTCAACAATATGACGAAGCAGGGATTCGTCCGTGGCGACTCTGGCTATCTGGTCGATGAACCGCGTGTAGTCGGCTGCAATAATCGTTATCGCGCCTTCACCGTACACATTCGGAATGCGTGTTACGAGACCGAACACGTAGCGCGCGGAGTCCGGGCTATCCACTACTTCGGCACTCTCGTTTCCAAATCTAACGCTGCTCGGCGGTAGGCGCCTTAAGGCCTCTATTTCATTTTCGTTCGCGTTTGCGATTTCTATTACCCCAAATCGTTCGGGGCGAATGGTATAGGCGAGGTGAGCACAATCCTCTGATTTCAGTATTTCGCGAATAAAGCGATTGGTTCGGGTGTTGCCGAGCAAAATTGGAGAAGTTTCAGCAAGTTCTTGGCCGTTCATGTGGCGGCTAACTAAGTTCCGAATTTTGATGCCTGCCGCCTGATCGAACCACTCTTCCAGCCGTTGCCGCGCGAAAATTTCACCTGAGGGGAGGTATGAATGAGAACATTCGAGAGATTCCTTGAAATCATCTGGATGCAACTGTTTGAGTTTCTCCAGTGCTTTTCGCGAATCCGTATCCTCTTGATTTATGTCCGAGTAGCGCGTCACTTTGCGCACTCGCTCATCCCAATCGCGGAAGAACAGGGGCTCATTGCAGACCGTGATCACATTCAGGCCTGAACTCAGATGTGCCTTCCAGAAGCCATGGGTAGCTCTCCATTTTGTCTCTATCTCCGTGAAAATCAGGCGGTAGGACTCGGCTAGATTAGCAGGCGGCAGGTCACAGCGAAGACGAGACGTTCCAATATAGGAAGAGGCGAACTCCTTTAGATGCTTCCGAAGATCGGCGCACTGAACCCTGACTGTATTTGGGTCAAACGTGTCAAGTCCTTTGTCCCATACCTCTTCTGCAAGGTCTCCGACGGTCTGAGGCTTGTCCCTGCTTTGAAAGAGGTGGCGCAACAACATGATCCGTAGTCGAGCTCCTGAAAAGAGCGGTGACGTGATGATTTCCTCGATCAGGGCTTTTTCTTCGTCAACCCTCTGAGTTTTCGTCATCTAATGGGACCTCACGAGACCTCACGGAGAACCATTGGAGCGTATGCGGACTGGTTTCTGCTTGTCAAGCCTTGCGGAAACTTAACGGAGGTTGCTGACAAGAGATCCTGACTGGGTGCAATATTTCCTCGCGTCCAGCCGAGGTGCCACTTATGTCTTCAGAACGCGATAAACACGAACGAAAAAGCTCCGCCAACAAACGAGACGGAAATTCGCCCAGTTCGGTTGTCCGGCTCTTGGAACTACTGCTGCAGGGTTATGGCTTAGTTCTGGGACTCCTATGCGTAGTTGCCGCAGCGGCACTCCATTCGAGCGGAACCGCGCTCATTTGGGTGTTTGTTCTGGCTGAAATCGGAGGAGTTCTCATTTCCTTGAGTCTTCTGCACGTCGGAAATGAGAGGATCTTACGCGATCACCTTCTTCAAGTCGTCCTAGACGCGGTTCGAGTTGTGACGGCTGAAATGTGGGAAGGGCACACGAGCCTCAGATCAGTGGGCGTCTTGCGTGGTGATGTTTGTCTTCCATCGGAACGGCTAGGCGGGTTATTTGCCGACGCAAAGCGCATCCGGATCTTGAAAACTTGGCATCTTGAAGATATGGCACTGGAGAGCGGCTTGAGAGCTGCACTGACGCGACCCGATCCAGCCGAAGTTAAGTACTTTCTGTGCCACCCGGACTCTAGATTGCTTAGAGAGCGCGCCGTTGGTGCCGGCGAGGAAAGTAATCTCGGAATTCAAAGAAACCGAAGATTGGTCGAGCAGATGGCGAAGTGGATTCATAAGCAACAAACATGCACCGCATGCATAACATTTTATGACGCCTGGCCTGGTACGCCAGTAATCGAGTGTGACGAGTTGCTTTTCGTGGGTTTTTTCCCGCGCGGGTTGCCTTCCCCTGGCGCGCCATGGCTTGAAGTAAGCAGGGATTCGGAATTCGGCAAAAACCTACTTGCCCAGTTTGATTTCGGCCCTTCTGAGAAAAAAGCTGTACTTGAGACCAAGGAGGACTTTGACAGGTGGTGCAGAACCGAAGCGATGGTTTTAGAGTACAAGCGAAAGCCTTCTATTGGCAGCAACTCGAAAGCGCCATCAGTCCCGGAGGTGGCTGAGGTCAATGTCAAATAGACACGAACATCTAGTTTGCGCCGGCCCTAGAGGTCGCGGCGCACAAAAAATAGCGGGTGCGCGGCGAACTAGATAGGCAATGTCAAGGCGGCGAAGGACGCAGGCTGAAACTACTGGAGGGCGGGGCTCGGGGCGATTCTCAACTCACAATCCAACCCACAAATCTCGATGTCTTATACGACTTCCGCGAACTTTGGCAGCCCCCGCGGTTCTGTTAAGTCGTTGAAAAGCTTAATCTCGCTACGCTGTCGCGGTAGAGGTCAGGAGTTCAGGGTTCGTCGTGCCTACCATTTCTTCCAATGGGTTAGCAGCAAGCAGGCGAAAAACCTCAACCCACAATCCGGCCACATCTTCATCGCACCAGGGTCGGACCCCAGCGCCGCAGAGCATCTTTAGGTGTGCCCAGAAGAGGAGGCGCACTCAGTCGGTTCAGCGAATCGTCCCAACGTATCCAACAGCCCAGCACTGCTCCGGCACTGGGGGAGGATGTCCTTTTGGGGGTCGCAAGAAACGGCCCAATCTCTCATCGTGGCACAAGGTGAGATGAGCCAACTCAAGTTCATGGAGTTACTTAAACTAAGATGCACCTTAGCTCATGCAACACAGCCGTGACCGCTTAATTCATCTCATCTGCCTAAACTGGCGGTCATCTGCATGAACTGTTGACCGATCTGGTTTGTGGGTGGCCGCAAAGAATTTCCCGACATAGTGTCCGGTCGCGTATAGTTTCATCTGACGGTTCAACTAGAGAATAGCGAAAAATTGCTCGCCTTTTCTCGGGACCTTCGTTGTATCCGGCCCCTCGTGGAAATTCTGCTTGGAGGGCATGTTGTGAAAACCCTGCGTGTCGCTAACCTCTTTGTGATTCTTTTCAGCACAATGTCAATTGCGCAGGCCAATCTCTCGTCGTCGCCAGAGAGAGTAACGAGAGACGTGTATGAAGCTGTGCAGACTCAACGCCGAGTGGCTGTATTGGTCGGTTTTCGAAATCTACTGAGCCCCGGCCTTGATTTGCCGTCCCGGCGTTTGGAGAATTCACAAATCCAAAACCGGCTAGTATCGCGCTTAAACTCGGCGGATTTCGTTCTTACCCACCGATATGAAGCCGTAAGCGGCATGGCGGGGGAAGTGTCCGCGAGCGGTCTAGTCAAACTGGTCCGGGATCAAGATGTGCTTGGTATCGACCTCGACCGTGTTCAATCGACGACACTGGCGCGGAGTATTCCCTTGATTCACGCTGAGGATCAGCACGCACATGGTTTCACTGGAATTGGAATTAAAGTCGCCTTGCTCGATTCGGGAGTCGATTCTACACACCCTGACCTTGGTGGAACGGTCAGGGAGGAGCAGTGCTTCTGCACAATATTAGGAAACACTGGGTGTTGTCCAAATGGGGCGAGTAGGCAACAAGGTCCAGGGAGTGCGCGCGACGACGTTGGACACGGGACGGAGATGGCCGGCATCTTAGCGTCGCACGGCGCGGCGCAGAATGTTTCGGGGACGGTCACGGGGGAAGGGGTTGCGCCGGACGCTCAAGTAATCGCGGTTCGCTTGACGAATGCTCAGGGCCAGCTTCATGATTCGGACGCAATCGGTGCTTTAGATTGGATCATCACGAACGAAACCGTTGAAAAGATAAACGTCGTGAACATGAGCTTTGGCACACCTCCTTTCGCCGGAATCTGCTCTACGACGGCTGCGTTGCTTTACGAGCAAGCAATACGCACGCTGAAAATGAAGAATGTTGTGGTCTTTGCTTCAGCCGGAAACGACGGCTCCACGACAGGAATGAGCTTGCCGGCGTGTACGGCCGACGCAATTGCGGTTGGAGCGGTGTATAGCTCAGCACTCGACAAGTCTGATGGTGTTGACGGTTTGTGTGCCGACTCCAATCCTGCCCCAGATCAGGTCGCTTGTTTTAGTAACAGCGACACTACTGTAAAACCGGCGCGACCTGATTTGTTGGCACCTGGGTGCGAAATAGTTTCTACTCGCGTTGGCGGCGGGACCAGTACGGGTTGCGGTACATCCGAGGCGACGGCTCATGCCTCCGCTGCAGCGGCTCTTCTACTGCAGGCAAATCCGTCCCTGACGCCCGCTAAGATCAAGGCTGCGCTCCGAGCCACTGCAGTTCCGGTAACTGATAGCCGGAGCGGTTCGGCGATTGTTTTCGGCAGAATTGATCTCTCAATGTCACCTGACCTTGCGTTTGAGTCCAGCCGCACGGGGAGGTCTCAGGTCTGGGACGTTCAGACGTTCTCGTCGGGTAAAGCTCACCAGGTGACGGTCGGCGGTGGCGGGAATCAAGAAAGTCGCGGTGCCAATTGGGCGGTAGCTGTGGATAGCCGATACGTAGGGACCATGACTGTGCCAACGCAAGGAAGGATCGTCTATCAATTCGGCGCGCCCGGCGTACGTGGCCTTCACCTGATTAGACCATCTGATCCCAGCAGCGATGTCCAGCTGTTGCATCAGAATGGAGACGACCGTGATCCTTCGTGGTCGCCGGACGGAAGGTTTATCGCATACGCTAGCCAGCCTAGTGGAGGGTCCTACGGCATCTACATATATGATACGAACGGCACTCCGGATTCTACGGCGGACGACAGTCAATATCTGCTCTTGTCTGGTCCAGGAGCCATCAACCTGCGTCCAGCATGGTCCCCCGACTTCAATAGCATCGCATTCGTGACCGCCGGAGGAGCGGTTGGATCCCACGCCCAGATCGCAACTGTTCCGGTTCGCTACAACCCTACAACCAAACGGGTTGAGGCAAGCGGCGCAGCTAACCTACTGACAAACAACACCTTTACGAATTTTGATCCCAATTGGTCGCCCGACAGTCAACAGATCGCGTATTCAACGACTCGAACCGGCAACGTCGAGATTTTCGCCATGAGCGCCACGTCCGGAGAAACACAACAGGAACAAGTGACGAAGAGCTCAGCAAACGATGGGGAGCCCGCCTGGTCACCCGACGGGAAGCTGATTGCGTTCTCCTCTGGACGAAGTGGTGTGAATCAGATCTACGTCATCAGTCCACTCCAGACGGAGGGACCCAAGAATCCTGCAGTATTGATTAGCGACAAGACGGCGGACGACGAAAAGCCTGCTTGGAGGACTCCACGCAGATGGTTCACGATCGGTTTCTGCGAGGGGACAACCACGAAAGATTGCTTGGGTCCGCCCTCAACCGGGAACACGATACAGTTCAATAAGATCACAACCGGCGATTCAAACGTGCTTGTGACGGGGAGATCCGACGCCGACGTGACTTGGACGCTCACCCCCGCGGGAGTGGGGACCATTTCGGCCGATGGCCTCTATACGTACCCTACGAAAATTACCAAGATTGAAGCTACGACGGCAACGGCGACCAGTGTTGCTGATTCCACCAGATTCGGGGCTGAGACTATTGCGTTTACGCCAATAGCTACGCTTAAACCGTTTGATTTCGATTTTGGTAACCAGAAGGTAGGTGTACGAAGCAACACACTCCCAGTTAAGTTGACAAATACTGGTACCTTCCCTCTCAAAGTCTCCCAAATCTCCCTTGGCGGTGTGAATAAGGGTGATTTCAGTCAGACAAATAATTGTCCCTTGACTCCGAAAACGCTCTTACCGGATAAATCCTGCGTCATAAAGGTAGTATTTACCCCTGCTCAGGTCGGCAAGAGACACGCTGGAGTTTTAATCATGGACAACGTCCCACCAGACCTCAAGCAGGCCGTAATTCTCAACGGCACCGGGACACCGTAAGCGAACGCTCTCAAAAACGGGTCGCAGGAGACCCGGATGGTATGAAGCGATCTCCAGAGCGAATAGAACGATCGCTTCCGCAGACGGGAACCGTAACGGTCGAGGGATGACAATGGTTTCAATTAAATCCTTCGCGGTGCACACATTGCTCTCCAAGGCGGAGATCGTTCAAGGGCTTGCCGCGTCCATGCAACAATCAAAGGCGAAATGAGAGTAAACTCGCCGCGCAACAATTCTTGGTAAGTCTCGCCTGCTGACAAGACAAGCCATGGAACAAAAGAGCAAAAGAAAGCAACCGGGAAATGGGGAACAGCTAGAACCGATTTGAGATCCGGAACCGACGAGGAACTCACAACATGCGAAAACTGCGATTGGGCTTCATGTTGGCCGTGGTGCTCGTGCTTTCTGCTTGTGCCTCCCATAGGCAGGTTCTTGCTTCGCCCAACATCTCTGGACGGCCGCCAGCCCTCGGCACTTGTGTACCCAATTGTGCGGTAGAAGTGTGCCCTGCCTTTGCTGCAGGCTACTCTTCCTGCAATCCGATTCTGGGTCCCGCAGCGATCAACGGTGAAGATGCTGATCTGGGCTACGACATCAATGCCGCGACGGGTAATTTGTTTCTCGCGCAGCCCGATATTCACGTGCATCCTGGATTGGGTCCTGACCTTGATTTTGTGCGCTTCTACAACAGTCAGGGAAATGGCGTCGATATTGGTATTGGACCAAACTGGACACACAGCTTCTCTTGGTCTATCAAATTCGGTGGCATCGGGGCGAAGGATGCAGCCATCGTGGCCGATACGGGACGAGTCATTCACTTCAGTTTCACCGGTAATAGCTGGAAACCGCAAGACGGAGAGTTTGGCTCGCTGAACATAGCAAATCCGCCGGGCCAAGCACAAAGTAGCATATACACAGACAAATTCGGAACGGCCTATTCGTTCGATTCGTCCGGTAGGTTGAATACCATCCAGCCACCAGATAACTATCCGATAAATATCACCTATTCTGGCGGCACACAAATTTCATCGGTTACGTCTGGCCCTGCTTGCATCCCTCGACTCTGTCTGGCAGCTAGCATTCGTTTTTCTTATTCCGGGTCGCACATTTCGAGCATTTCTGACCCTGCGGGGGCAGTTTGGCTGTATGGCTATACACCACCGTTTATTCCTGGTTTGTGCGTTCCAACCCGCTTCGTTGCATGCCCGGCACAGCTCTCTCAATCCGGGACCGGTCTCTTGCAGACCGTTACGATCCCCAATGCTCGTATTCCTCTGAGTTCTGTTCATGGAATGACTCTTTACTCTTACAGTACTCAAACCGCTGGAGGGATAACTGTTTCGCCGACGCGGGAGCCGGCACTGTTGACGGGATATGCTGTAATAACGAACGCTGGACCTTGGCGCTCCGGAATACCACAAAGCAATGTGACAGAGGCTATACTCGGGCTGTTTATTTACTCAGCCTCAACCGGTGGTCAACCTGTAATGGTTGAGGCTGCATCGGGCGTAACTTCGCAACTACTGCGACACGTCAAACTTCAGTACAGTCCCCAATCATCCGGGGCTCCAAAAGCGGGGGATCAGCTTATTACGACAGTTTTCCTGAATGGCGGGAACAAAACGATTACGTCAACCTACGTAAATTCCACGGACACACGCTTGGCTTCTATCACTTCCACGGCCGGAACAGGTATCCCAGGTGAGATGCAAACCGAATCTTGGACTTGGAATACCAATCTTACATTGGACCGGCACTCGGACGGCAATAATATCAATACCTTCTTTGGCCCCTACGACAGCCTCGGAAATCCGATGGCCATTGTGGAGGCTATCGGAACCCCGCAGGCCCGTACTACCAGAATCACGTGGCACCCTGTCCTCTCACGCCCTCTCTCCATTACGCAGGAATCGGTGTCAACTCCCAACTGCTTTACTTTCTCAATTCCAGGATGCCAAACGCACCAGGTTATATTTGACTACGATCAACCGGTCAACCACGAGTATTCGACTTCATGGAATGGAGCGCCGACGAATTACCTCTACCAGATCGTTGAAATAGGCTATACAGGCACCGACCTTTCGGCAAGTTTGAAAGGAGGACAGCAATCTCATACCGTCCAGATTGCACGCGATGCAATTCACCGAATCACGAGTATCTCTGGTCCCAGGACCGGTCAACTCACGAGCTACGCGTATTCCCCATCTTCCGGGTTCCTAGCGACCGAAACCCGATCCGTGACAAGCGGCAAGTCCCTGATAACGACGTATTCCGGCTATGATGGCGATGGGCGCGTCACTTCTGTCATTGACCCAAATGGTAACGTCACGAAGACCGCTTACGACCTCGCAGGCGCAGTGTTAAGCTCGGGAGTTTATTCGGCTGACGGTGTATCAAGCAGCGGCGTCACTTATGTGCGAGATCTAGCAGAAAATATTATTCAAGTGACTAACGCCGACGGTTCGGTTGTCTCCACTGAGCTGGACCCGGCCCTCAGGGCGTGGCGCGTCAGCGCCACGCCCGTCTCGGGCACACCACTGGCTGGTAGCTCTACGGTCTGGTCTCGCGTAATCGATTATGATTCTTTCAATCGACCCGTCACAGTACGTCTTTTTGGGAGTGGGGGTCTTGGCGCTGATATGGGACCAGGTTGCACATCGGGAGGCAGCGAGCAACTCTGCAAAGAGTTCGCCTACGACCCTTGGGAGCGCCTAGCCAGCATCCACACTCTCGACGCATTCGACAACGTTTGTGCTGGTGTCTACGAAAACTGTAAAACAACGTTTGGCTACGACGGGGACGGAAATCTGCTATCAGTCGGTAACTCGTTGGACGGTGCAACGACTTACACAATGGACCCCCTGAATCGGGTTGCCGCTATTCACACCGCAAGCGGCACGGCAACGCTTGGCTACGACGTGAATGATCACGTTGTTTGGAGACGAGATCCCAGGGATGCGCAGAACGGCGGAACTGGCGGCGATAGGCTAGCAATCTATCTTTATGATGACTTTGGTCGAGTCATTATGGTTCGAACTCCTGACATCGGGACTTGGACCAATACCTACGACGCGTCCGGCAATCTTTCAGCATCGCAGGACGGTAGTGGAGCGCATCTCAATTACACGTACGATTTCTTAAATCGGCGCACCGGTGTAACCTCGCCGTCTCCTAATGAGTCCGTTACATTTGTTTATGATGAACAGGTGAGTATTCCTGGAACAAACACAAGCTCCATGAACAGTCAGGGCAGACTAACATCTATCCTGGCAACCGATCTGTCTGGCAACCCCGTCGTTAATCGATTCTCCTATGACGACCGTGGAGATGCATTGCTCCAGACGGACTTAAGATCCATTGGCCAGTTTCCGAACAACTTTCCCGACTTTGTTACTACGACTCAGTTTGCGTGGGAGACGAACACCTCAAAGCTTGATTCGATAACATACCCGGATCATCTTGTAGTTACTCTACAGTGTCCATCTGTCGAAGGCAGCGCCTCCATGCTGAAGCCATCTGGGATAGCGGTTTCATTTAATGGGGCCACAACATGCCTTGTATCTAACGCCAAATACTTTGCTGACGGGGCGATTCAGGGCCTGCAGTTTGGGAACAATAGTACTCTGGTGGTTACGCGCAACAAGCGAGGGGAGACGATGGCTATTACTTCGGGCCCTGCCAGCACTCCAGTTGTCCAGCAAAGCTACACTTATCCCCCGAATGACATAGGTCAGGTCACGAGCGTTACGTTCTTCCCCAACCAGCCGAACACCTGGCAGTGGTTGTTGAGCTACAACGGCATTGGGGAGCTTAAGACGTACTCGACGAATGTTCGACCTACCATGGATAGCTATGCATGGGGCTACGACGAGGTGGGTAACCGCACCAAAGAAAGTTGCAACGGCCAAGTTAGAAGCTACAGCTACGATTCGGCTGGTGTGACAAATCATCTGCAGGCAGCTAGTGGGGATCACACGCTTGCCGTGCCCCAGGGCGATCCTTCGAACTTGATCGGAAGGTTCTACGCAACCTACGACTCGAATGGTGCGACGTCGCAAGTCGTCGCAATGCAGAACTTTGGTGGCGCAATGCCGAATTTGAATGGCGGCAGTCAGATATATTATCAATTTCAATACAATTCTCATCACCACTTAGAAGAAGTGGATCAGAAAACTTCATTTGCTCCGCCGCCCCCACTGCCTCCGTTGCCGTTGCCGTCAGGTATATCGCCATACCAGTCCCTTCCTTATCAGCAGAACATCTATGACGGGCTCGACCGCATCGTCCAGGTTTACTGTCCAGTTCCGCAGCCCGTTGGGATGGGCGTCGCTGTGCCAGTCCCCATCCCTGCATTTGGCATCTGCGGCGCTGCCGTCGCGAACAACATGCAGACAGCTGCGACAGTGACTAACAATAGTGGAGCGGCTGGACCTTATGTCGTCGGTACGCCTTGTCCCAAAGAGGGCACGTCAGCCTGCGATAGCCAAGGAGACCTACTGGATTGCTCTCAGGAGAGCAGGACTAATACGACTACAGTGTGGACGCTACTACAGAAGAATTCTCCGTCCTGTGGAGTCAACAATTCCAGTTCGAGCGGTAATTCTGGCATGACTTCTCCAAGTGCGGTCTCTACTTGGCATGCTTTTTATTATGGTTCCGATGGGCGACTGTTGGAGGAATTCGAATTCAATGGTGCATCCACAAGAGGACCCTGCCCCGCTTACGATGTTACGGATCATGTATACCTGGCGGGCATGGAGGTTGCGCGTGTGATTCGACAATATCAATCCATCCTTGGCGGCACTGATCCTGTTTCGTGCGCGCTATTTGGCTATAAATATGTGGACAAGGACATTTTGTATTTACACCACGACGCACGGGGGGCTCTGGTCGCCGTGGAAAGCGTAGCAAGAAAAGGCCTCGCCTGGGAGGCGGAAATTTCTCCGTTTGGGCAAGTGATGCATGCGGGCCTGCCTGGACCTGATGGAAAGATCGGGACCTCCGATGACATCGTATTTCCCGATCCGAGCGTGATTACTTTGACCAGCGGTAGTTCGGGGGCATCCGTTGATGGGCAGCTTGGCGGGTTTCTCGATCAACCCGGCGAAATCGACCCGACCGCCGGATTATCGACTACTCCTGGAGCTAATGTTTGGAGTGGCTATGGATATTCGGCTTATGCTCCTACCCCTACAGTGTCGGGACCCGGAGGTATAGGCAGCGGCGACGCCGGGTTAGGTTCGGGTCCTTTCGGAATCCTTGCTAGCCTAGTGGTAGGCGCGGAACCGGCGCCAAGCTTAGAGACAAGTGTATATGACGGGTTGAGTCGACAGTATGGACAAACGTTCACAAATGGTTTCTTGACCTCAGCAGGCCTCAAACTATTTCCTCTTCTGCATGCAGAATCACATCTAACCCTTCATGAGATTGGTCACAAACCTTCGCTTGAGCTTGTCGAGTGGCTTAAGAGAATTCTACCTGGTGCGGAATGGGCTGAGTTGGGATTGCCCTGGTTAGAAAGACTCTCGTGGGTTGGTATGGCACACAGCTTATTGGCCAGCAACACGGCGAACGTGGGCCCAGAGTGCATCTCCTCGCCGTGCTCCGCATATTGGCGGAGCAGGCCGGATCTATTCGGCCCAGGTCCAGACAACAATACGAGTCCTGCGTACTCGGCTAATCCGCTGACTTCGACTGCTCCCGTCAGTTCACCCCCGGAAACCGAAATCTCTACCGTTAGCGGAGATTTTTCCCCCAGCCGTACCCCGAGCGCATCCTTAGGTATTCCAAGTCTTACGTCCGACTTCTACAACCCTGATAAGGATGAATGGAGTTTGGAATTCGGGCCGTTCGGATATTCGGAGTTCTATCCAAGCTTTAATCCTAGCGCTTCCTTCACCTTCCAGCTCCCGGCGCAAGTATGCATTACCGAAACCTGCGGCCCGAATCAATAAACGTACGCTAATGATCCAGCTAACCGCTGCATTGATGAGTCAGGTTTCGGCAATGTTCCACCGGCGACTTCGTGTGTTGATGCGTCGGGTAAGTGTCCCGTACGGCTCAATCTCCCAAAGCAGGGTACGCGGCTGTGGCGATTGTTGCAGGGGCGACATACGGGATGAATAGACCTTCGCGTCAGAAGCACGGCGCACGTGCTGACTTCTCAAACAAGAATTCACCGTTGACATTTTGGATTCGGAGACTCTAGACTGGCCCGCCTTCCTCGGGATGGGTTTCTGCAACACAGGAACAGCTTTACAGCTTTACCGGTGGGATACCTGGGATCAGACAGAAACATCTATATCGCGTGGAAAGATTCCGGCGCGCACTTGGCATTGGTATCCTGGCTTGTCCGGCGCCGGGCTTCCGCAGGTCGGCGTCGCCAGAAGCTTCCGGCAGCACCGTTGTAACAGAATATGCAACCTCCGTGATCAGCTTTTTTCCGTGGTTTCCGATAGACTGGCCAAGCGGATTCCGCAAGGCGATTGGTAAAGACAGAATCATGACAAGTCTTAACCGTTGAAGCCTGCCCTTTGGTGTTTCATAGACTTAGAATGCTTAAGACCGTCATCTGTGCGCGGTTAACTTCTTTGTTTGCTGTTTCAGCTTGCATTCGAATCCCAATCTCTCCGCGACACGTTGACATGGCGTGTACAGGTGCACTTACAGCCTATTCCAGAACTCCAACCCACAACCCAACCCACAGAACGATGTGCCTTATACGACTTCCGCGAACTTTGGCAGTCCCCGCGGTTCTGTTAAGTTGTTGTAAACGCTGATCTGGACAGATTCACACGGTGGAAGTCATAGGTTCGAATCCTATAGCGCCCACCATCTTTTCAATAGGATACGAGTTTCACGTGCCGTTTTACCTGCCGTTCAGGGCGAGCATTGCGACTTTACCGCTTGCTTCGCGCATGTCAGGCGTCGCAGCGTCGCCGTAGATGTTCATCGTCGTTCGGATATCCGAATGGCGCATCAGACGTTGCTGTACACCTACAGGCGTGCCAACCGAATCCAGCCACGTGCGGTATGTGTGGCGGAACGTGTGTGACCGAAGATGCCCGATACAAGCGGCGTCAGCAGCGCGTTGCAGTTCCTCTTTTACTCCCGTGTATGACCACGGCAGCCTGCCTACCTGAACGGGTGAAGCAAAGGTCCAATCCTCATTCGTCGAGAACTGGGTTGTCTGCTTCCACACTTTGAGCACGTCTAGCAGGTCACTGGCAACTGTGAGAGTCCGACGTGAATCGTCGGTTTTCACATCGTCAACGATCTGCTGAACGATGCCACGTTCTACCCGTAGAGTACCTTGCGCGCATTGGCCACGATCACCTCGTGCCCCAAATCGCTCAGCAAGCGACTGATCCAGGGCGAATGCGTCCCGATTTCCAGTGCGATCCGGCTGCGCGGCATGGCGCCGAAGACTTCCTGCAACGCTTTCGCGGTTGTACGCACTCGCTGTTCCAGTTGTATCCGGCCAGCTTCATCCAGCACACAATACCAGCTGTTGCGATCGCCCAGATCGAGTCCGATGGTCAGTTTCTGTTGCGAAATATTCCTGCTCTGCTTCGCTGTCCTGGTGCTAACCTTCTTCATTGCCGGTCTCCTTTTTATCTGTGCCTTGAGCACGTCGATAACTTGGGAGCGTACACCGCATCCCGTCCGGAGACCGGCCTT
>Ga0209698_10000084_pt1 | contig 87586 bp, 75 predicted proteins | sample LitLauG_LLR_2012_FD_187203 | JGI IMG/M metagenome (GOLD analysis project Ga0209698, IMG submission 187203) | Freshwater sediment microbial communities from Pennsylvania, USA - Little Laurel Run_MetaG_LLR_2012 (SPAdes) (version 2) | ecosystem: Environmental > Aquatic > Freshwater > Creek >... | reverse complement strand
TTGAAGTTGGACAACGAGCCGTCGCGCTTGGCGTGGATGAAGTCCTCGATATCCGGGTGATCACAGCGCAGCATGCCCATTTGCGCGCCGCGGCGCGCACCGGCGGATTCGAGCGTCTCGCAACTCTTGTCAAACACGCGCATGTACGACAAGGGTCCACTGGCGCGCGATTGCGTGCCTTGCACGAGCGCGCCGCGCGGCCGGATATTGGAGAAGTCATAGCCCACGCCCCCACCGCGGCGCATGGTCTCGGCCGCCTGGTTGAGCGCTACGTAAATCGAAGGCAGCCCGTCCTTGATGCCGCTGATGGCGTCGCCGACGGGTTGCACAAAACAATTGATGAGCGTCGCCGAGATCTCGGTGCCCGCCGCCGAATTGACACGGCCGCCCGGTATGAAGCCGGCCACCATGGCGTCATAAAAACGCTTTTCCCACTCTCCGCGTTGGCCCGGAAGCTCCACCGCGGCCAGTCCGCGGGCGACGCGTCGACGCACATCGTCGGCGGTCTTCTCATCGCCCTTGGCGTATTTTTCCAGCAGCACATCCAGAGAGATCGGCTGCTCATCCATCAGTACATGGGCTTGCTCAAGTTTCATGCGGTGTCCCCCATCCAAGGGATGCCATTATGAACGCGAGTCGTGCGTGCATGACCATGCCGCGCACGCTTGTTTGCAAAAATTTTGTTGCCGCGATCGTCAACAGGCGATTGATTCGCATTGGCGCAATTTAAAAAAATCCACAACCTATAGTGGCATGTTGCCTTGCGAGATCAACTGCTGGTGGCCACAAAAATTTTTCGCGCAAATGCGCCGGAAACCCGGCGCCGCCTATTGACAGTGCTTTTATACTGGTCTATCGCGGCTTTACATCGGGCATAGGTCCCAGCGCACCCATGAACCTGCAACAGTTCCGTTACTTGCGCGAGGCCGTGCGTCAGAAGCTCAATCTGACGGCCGCTGCCAAGACGCTGCACACCTCGCAACCGGGTGTATCCAAGGCCATCATCGAACTGGAGCAGGAGCTGGGCGTGTCGATCTTCGCGCGCCATGGCAAGCGCATCCTGGGTTTGACGCCACCGGGGCAGCAAGTGCTCGATGCGGCCGAGCGCATCATGAACGAGATCGACAATCTCAAAAAGCTGGCGCGCGATTACGCGGGCAGTCCGGAGGGCACCTTGCGCGTGGCGACCACGCACACCCAGGCGCGGTACGTGTTGCCCGCGGTGGTGCAGCGCTTTGCGCGCAAGTACCCCGACGTGCGCCTGAAACTCCTGCAGGGCAATCCGCCGCAGATCGCCGCGATGATCGCATCGGGGCAGGCGGACCTGGGCATGGCCACCGAGTCCCTGGCCGAGACTCCGGGCCTGGATACCATCCCCGTGTTCCAGTGGGAGCACGTGGCCGTCGTGCCGGCCGGCCACCCGCTGGGGCGTTTTGCGGCCCACCCGGCAAAGCTCGGGTTAAAGGATCTGGGCCGCCACCCGATCGTCACTTACGAGTCGCATTTTTCCGGTAGAAGCCGCATCGATGCGGCCTTTGCGCAAGTTGGCATCGAACCGTCGATCGTGCTCGAGGCCATCGACGCCGATGTGATCAAGACCTACGCGCGCGCCGGCCTGGGCGTGGGCATCGTTGCCGGATTGGCGACCGAGCACAACTCCGACGGCTTGGTGGTGATCGCCTGCGGGCATCTTTTTGGCCGCAACACCACGCGCCTGGCAATCAAGCAGGGCGCATACCTGCGCGGCTTCGTGTACGCCTTCATCGAGATGGTGGCACCGGGCTGGGACCGGCACCGCATCGAGAAAGAGTTTTCCAAGAACGCGAGGCGGACCGGTACCGGCGGCAAATGAAAGTCTGCGTAGTCGGCGTCGGCGGCATCGGCGGGACGATCGCCGCGCGCTTGGCTGCCAGTGGCCATGAGGTGCGCTTGATTGCGCGTGGTGCCAACTTGCGCGCTTTGCAAGCGGACGGACTGGAATTTGTTGATCACGTGGGCCCGCACAGCGGCCGCTACCGGCTACCCGCCGGCAATGACCCCGCAGGCTATGGCGTGCAGGATTGCGTCGTGCTGGCCATGAAGGCCCACCAATTGCCGGCGGCGCTGCCCAACCTATCCGACCTGCTGGGACCCAACACCGTCGTTGTGCCGGCCATCAATGGGCTGCCCTGGTGGTACTTTCAAACGAGCGCGGATCGCTGGCAGGGTTTGCAATTGCGCGCGCTCGATCCTGCGGGAACCATGGCGCAGCAAGTTCCGGCGCGGGCAATCGTCGGATGCGTTGTGCACCTGGCCGCAGAGTTGCGCGCGCCCGGCCAGGTTCATTGCACCGCCGGGCGCCGCCTCATCCTGGGCGAGCCCGACGGCGCGCAATCCGAGCGGCTGCGGGCCCTGGTCGCGGCATGGCAGGCAACGGGCTTTGCGTTGGAGAGTTCGAGCAGCATCCGCCGCGACATCTGGGTCAAGCTCATCGGCAACTGCTCCTTTAATCCGGTAGCGGCGCTCACCGGCTATCGCATGGATCAGATCTGCGCCGACGAGGAGGTTCTTTCCCTGATCCGGGCGATGCTCGTGGAGGGCGCGGCCGTGGCCGCGGCGGTGGGCATTGAGGTGGGCATCAGCCCCGAGCAGCGCATCGGCATTGCCCGGGAACTGGGTGGGGCGCGCATCTCGATGCTGCAGGACCTGGAAAAGGGCCGTTCCCTGGAAATTGCGCCTATCGTTGGGGCGGTGATTGAACTGGCCGCGCAGGTCCATGTTGCCGTGCCGACCATCCGTGCACTGTACGCCCTGCTGCAGGCGCGCGCTCGCGCGCTCAATTTGCCCACGGACTGAAACGGCGGCATCCCAGTGCGCGCGCCGGTGAGCGCGGCCAGCTTAAAACCGCATTCCCGCCTTGAAGCTGTAGGTGCGGATGCTGCCCGTAGAGTCTGCCTCGAAGACCAGGTTTCCCAGGCCCAGGTTCAAATCTACGCCGGCAAAGACCTTGCCCTGGGTGAGATTGACCTGGGTGAGCGCCAGTCCGGCGGTTGCGCTGCGCGAATGCACCGTGCCCACGCCCAGGTAGGGCGTGGCAAAAAGGAAGCCCTTGGAAATGGAAACGTCGGCGCCGATGGTTTCAAAGCCCAACTGGTTCACGCCATTGATGCGGGTAACGTCGGCGCGCAGCGCCACCGCCGGCAGGGCGATACCCCCCGGCAATACGGCCCATTTGAGCTCGCCGCCATATAGATTGATGCCCGAACTGGGCACGCGGGCATACAGCGCACCCACATCGACGTTGTAGGGCAGGCCCTTGGCAATGCGCAGGGTGGGCACCGGTAAGGTGCTAAATACCGTGCTGTTGCTGATGGCCTTTTGCACGGCACTGGTATTGGCCAGGGGCGTCAGGCTCACTGCAGCGCCAAAATCCACGCCGGTGATACCCAAGGGATCGGCCGGCTCCAGCGGCTTGTACGACAGCGCCGCCCCAAGATCCTGCGCAAGCTGGTGAAATTCGGCCTGGCTGAGGTTTTGCAGGCCGGTGAGCTCAAAGCTCGAGGCCATGGCGCCCGTGCCCAGGACCGAGAGACCCAGGGCGGCAAGAATTCGTTTCATGGGGGTGTCCTTGAACAACAATGGGCCGGAACGGAAGAACGGTGGCACCTCGATCATCTCGGGCCAGTGTAGCAACCACCTTTGCCTGCAGTTGTTACCGGCGTTGCGCTGCCCGCACGTGCCGCCCGCTTGAACGCGGTCATCCGAAGGAAGTAGAATCCGCGGTTCGGCGTGGGGACGTAGCTCAGCTGGGAGAGCGTCGCGTTCGCAATGCGAAGGTCGGGAGTTCGATCCTCCTCGTCTCCACCACTTCCTGCACCAGCCCTCTTTCTTTAATTGCTGAGCTGGCTGCTCCGGGACCTCTTGGTTCCACCGCAAATCCCATCGAAGGCAAGCCGTTTCGCTTTGTACCCGAAGGCCGGCGGGATCGGCGTGCGCATAAATTTTGTTGAAACGATGTCGGGCAAATTGACAGTGTCAGGTTAGGATTTGATAATCATTCCCATAATCGCATGATGTGTTTTGCCGTGGTGATCGGCTTGCCGTAGTGGACGCGACGCGGATGCAAAGGTTGGGCGCATGAAACTGCTGACGAAATTCAACCTGGTGTTCCTGGTCTTGTTTGCCTTGGGCATCGCGGTTTCCGGCGCTGTCTCCTGGCGGCTGCTCGAACAAAACGCCGAGCAGGAGACATTGGAGCGGGCGCGCCTGCTCATGGCCAAGGCGCTGGCGGTGCGCACCTACACCACGACGCAGATCAAGCCGCTGCTCGATGCCCAGTTGCAAACGGTGTTCCTGCCCCAGACGGTTCCCGCCTATTCGGCAACCGAGGTGCTCAACGAGCTTAAAAAGACCTACCCCGATTACGGCTACAAGGAGGCCACGCTCAATCCGACCAATCCACGCGATCTGGCCGCCGACTGGGAGGCCGACATCATCAATAAGTTTCGTACCGGCGCGGCGAGCGATGAGATCATCGGCGAGCGCGATACACCCAAAGGGCGCGCCTTGTACATTGCCCGGCCGCTCAAGCTCGTGGCGCCCGCTTGCCTGGAGTGCCACAGCACGCCGGACGTTGCGCCCCGCTCCATGATTGCTACCTACGGGCCGGCCAACGGCTTTGGCTGGAAACTCAACGACATCATTACGGCGCAGGTTGTCTCGGTACCGTCCGATGTACCGCTGGCCCGCGCGCGCAAGGCCTTCATCGTCTTCATGGGCGCGTTCACGGGTGTCATCGTCGCGGTGGGGCTGGCCTTGAACGTGGTGTTGTGGTGGATGTTCATCCGGCCGATCAAGCAGATTTCGGCTCTTGCCGATGAAATCAGCATGGGTCGCCTGGAGGCGGCAGATTTTGCCGTGCAATCCAAGGACGAGATCCGCACGCTGGCCGATTCGCTATCGCGCATGCGCAAGAGTCTGGTGCAGGCAATGAAGATGCTCGAGTCGTGATGTGGCCGGGCCACCATGACCGAGCAAGTCGATCCCATATCCGAGGATACCGGCACCTCAGCGCAGCGCAGGGTTCCTGAGCGCATTGGCAAGTACCGCGTCGTCGGTGTCCTGGGCCAGGGCGCGATGGGCGTCGTCTACAAGGCTGCCGACCCCGTGATCGGGCGCCATGTGGCGATCAAGACCATCCGTGCCGGTCTGCTCGACGATGACCAGGGGACGGATTACCGGGCGCGCTTTCGTAACGAGGCGCGCGCCGCCGGCTCGCTCAATCATCCGGGCATCGTCTCTGTGTACGACTACGGCGAGGAAGGCGAGCTTGCCTACCTCGTCATGGAGCTGGTCGAAGGCCGCAGCCTTGCCGAGTGCCTCACCGAGCTACCACAGTTTCCCTTGCCCGACACGCTGCGCGTCATGACCCAGCTGCTCGACGCACTGCAGTTTGCCCATGAGCGCGGCGTCGTGCATCGGGACATCAAGCCGGCAAACGTGCTCGTTACCCGCGGCGGCCAGGCAAAGATCACCGATTTTGGCATCGCCCGAATTCCGTCCTCGACCTTGACCCAGGTGGGTGCGGCCATGGGTTCGCCCAGCTTCATGGCGCCCGAGCAGTTCCTGGGCGAGGAAGTCGATCATCGAGCCGACCTGTTCTCGGCCGGCGTCGTCCTGTACCGGATGCTGGCCGGCGTGCTGCCATTTACCGGCACCACCAAGGCGATCTTGTATCGCATTTGCCATGAACAACCGACGCTCCCTTCGACCTACTTGCGCGTGCCCCAGGCTGCGGCGCTCGATGCGGTGACCATGCGCGCGCTGGCCAAACGCGCCGACGAGCGCTATGCCAATGCGGCGCAATTTCGGATTGCGCTCGAGCAGGCGGTGCGGGACCCGGCGTCCGTCCAGCCCTCCTTGGCAGGTCCGGGCGTCGCACAGACGTCGGACCCGGCTGCCGCGCAGGGCGGCGCATGGTCCGTTGCCACGATCGAATTTCTGGGCAAGAGCCTGAGCGCGCAGGTCGGTCCGGTTGCGCAGATCATGGTGCGGCGTGCAGCGCGCACGAAGGGCCGCCCCGAGGAGCTCATTCAGCGGATCGCCGATCAATTCACCGACCCGCAGTTGCGTCAGGCATTTTTGGAGCAAAGCGATGCACTGGCGCAGAAGGTGCACCGCCTGGAAGCCAACCCCAACGGCCCGCCGACCCTGGGCGGGCCCGGCAGCGAGCATTCCCCACAGCTCCTGGAAATGGCCAGCAAGGCGCTGACCTATCACGTCGGACCGATCGCCAGCGTTTTGTTGCGCAAGGCGCTGGCCGCCGGAGGCGATCGAGCACAGTTCATCGAGCGCCTCGCCGGCCATATCGCCTCGAGCGAGGAGCGCGAACGATTCCTGGCGCAGATGGCAAAGATTCAATGAAAACGTACTTTTCCAGGGAGAAGCAGTCATGAACATGCCCAGCGGTTTCCTGGACGCAGAGGCGGGACCACGTCAATTTGGCCGCTACCAGGTCATTGGCCAGCAGCGCAAACCCGTCATTGGCGTGGTCTACAAGGCATTCGATCCGCAGGAACATCGCATGGTCGCCATCAAGGCCGTGCGCCGGGAAATGCTCGAGGACAGCGAGAGCGACGACAAATTTCCCAAGCGGATCTGGAACGAAATCCAGGCTATTGGCAAATTGCGCCATCCCGGGATCATTTCCTTGTACGACTCGGGACAAACAAGCGAGTACGCCTACTTTGCGACTGAATTTGTCGATGACCCGGCACTGGCCGAACTCCTCGATGCGGACACCCAGTTTGACGTTTCGGAGGCGGTCGTTTTCATTGCCTCGCTGCTCGATGCGCTGGAGCATGCCCACCAGAGTGGCATCTGGCACCGCGATCTATCGCCTCGGTGCGTGGTCGTGAGCGCCACGGGGCAGGCCAAGATCACGGATTTTTTCCTGGCGCGCGTGGATACTTCCGCCTTGACCAGTGTTGGCGAGGTGCTGGGTACGCGCGGTTACGTCGCCCCGGAGAGCTATCGGGGTCAGGCGCTGGACCACCGCACCGACATTTTCGGTGCTGGAGCCCTCTTGTATCGCCTCCTCACCGGTGTCGCGCCTTTTACCGGCACGCCGCAGCAGGTATTCCAGCAAGTGCTGGAAATGAATGTGCGGCCGCCTTCGCAGCACCGGCCGCACCTGGCGCGCATGGATGGGATCGTGCTTCGGGCAATGGCGGCCAAACCGGCGGATCGCTACGAATCGGCTGCGGAATTTCGTAATGCGCTCCTGGCGGTGGCGCCCCAGCCCGGGCTTGTACCCACGCCGGGGGCACAACTGGTATCGGCGGCCGAACTCGCACACCGCGCCGCGCCCACCCCGGGGCCAGCAGCGCCCGCGCCGGCGCCTGCGGCAACGCCCAGCCCGTCGGCACGTCTGCTCGACGATGGCGACGATTTTGACGCTGCGCTGGTCACCGCGCCCAAGGTCCGTGTGGCGCTTGCGCCGGGGCTCCCAGGCCGCGCGCCGATGGGGCCGTCGGCGGCACCGAATGCGGCGCCAACGGCCGCAACTGCAGTTTCGCCGCAGGCTCCGGCCGGCTTGCCGCCCGAACTGATTTCCTTGGCGCAGGAACGCCTCACGGTGCAGTTGGGGCCCATCGCGTCGGTGCTGGTGCGCCGCGCCGCGGCGGGTGCCAGTTCCCGCGGTGATTTTCTCGCGCGCCTGCTTGCGCAGATTCCCGACGAGGCCGGCCGCCGAAAGTTTTCACTGGCGATGGCGTCGGTCGACCCAAGTTCCGGCTGACGCCTTGTTGTAGCCTTGCGAGGTGGTCTGGCGCTTCGTTCCCTTTCAAAAGTACTCAAGCACGCGATGGCGCAATGTGCGCTATCCCGCTTGAGTTCGCGGCGATTCCGGGCCAAGATGGGTTGCGCCACCGCGTGCAGCAGCTGCGGTTGCCGTCGGGGCGCCGAGCACCAGCAGATTGCGGGCGGAAGGTGCCCGCGGGGCGCTATTGCCGGCAAGGCGCGGTTTTTTCGTGCGCTCGCAATCATGGATTGATGGACGCCAATGTCGGATGTTGACAGCAGCGCAGGCAAGGACTCCGCCGCCCAGGCGCAGCTGGAAAAGACCGGCCTGTTGTATCGCAATGCGGCCCTTGCGTTCGCGGTGAACGTGTTTAGCGCGGCCCTGGTTGCGCTGGTCAATGTCAGCCTCGAATCGTCGCGCACCATCGCACTGCTTTGGTGGGTGGTGGTCGTTTTTGCAGCCGGTGGACGCTTCCTTCTGGCGCGCCGTTTCAGCCGCGCCCGGCCGCAAGCGGCCGCGGCGATGCACTGGCAACGGCGTTACATCATCGCAACAATGCTCATTGCCCTCCCCTGGGGTCTGGGCGCGATGTTGTTTCTGTGGAACGGATCGGATGATGCGCGCCTGTTTACCGCGCTGGTCCTGATCGGCATGGTCGCCGGCGCCGTCCCCATGCTGGCGCCCGTCCCCAGGGCCTTCCTGAGCTTTGCGCTCCTGCTTTGTGTTCCGGTCGCCGCGGTGACTCTGCTCCAGGCGCATTCGGCGTTGCAATGGTCCTTTGGCATCGCGACGCTGGTTTTTCTGGGGGCGGTACTCGCCAGCGCCCGCTATTTACACCAAACGCTGGATGTCGCCATCCAGCTTGGCCTGGAGAAAGGGCGCCTGCTGGAAAATCTCGAACGCGCGGGGCGCGCTGCCGGCGCCTTGCGGGACAGCGATCAAAAGCTGCGTGCCTTGTACAAGATGGCGCCCGTTGGGCTCGCGCTGGCCCGCCTGGACGGGCGGTTTCTGGATTTTAACGAGGCCTTTGAAAAGATCTGCGGATACTCGGGCGAAGAGCTCAAGACGCTCGACTACTGGAAGCTCACGCCGCCGGAGTACGCGCAAGCGGAGGCACACCAGCTCGAGTCGCTGCAAAAGATCGGGCGCTATGGTCCGTACGAGAAGGAATACCTGCGTAAGGACGGCACGCGCATCCCGTTGCGTTTGAACGGGATGCTGATACCGGGCAACGACGGCCAGCCGCTGATCTGGTCCATCGTCGAGGACATCACCGATCGAAAAAAGATCGAGTCGGACCTGCGCGTGGCGGCCTCGGCGTTTGACGCGCAGGTCGGCATCGTCGTCACTGATCGAGACTGGAACATCCTGCGGGTCAATCAAGCGATCACGGAAATCACGGGATACGCCAATTCGGAACTCGTTGGTCAGTCCACGCGCCTGCTGCGTTCGGATCGGCATGATGAAGCCTTTTATGCCGCAATGTTGCAAAGCATTGAACACACCGGCAGTTGGCAAGGGGAAATCTGGGAGCGGCGCAAGGACGGCGAGGTGTACCCCAAATGGATGAGCGTGAGTGCCGTCAAGGGGGAGGATGGGGAAGTCACCCATTACGTGAGCACGCAGTACGACATTACCGACCGCAAAGCGGCCGAGGATGAGATCCGCTTTCTTGCTTTTTACGATCCGTTGACACGGCTGCCCAACCGGCGCCTGCTGCTGGAGCGCTTGCGTCAGTCCATGAGCGGCAGCATCCGCGACCACCGGCTCGGCGCCCTGCTCTTCATTGATTTGGATAACTTCAAGTCGCTCAATGACACCCTGGGCCATGACCGCGGTGATCTGCTGCTGCAGCAGGTTGCCCAGCGCCTGTCCTCGAGCCTGCGCGAGCACGATACGGTCGCGCGCTTGGGCGGTGACGAATTTGTCGTCCTCGCGGGCAACCTGAGCGAGAAGCCGGCCGAGGCCGCCCAGCAGGCCGAGACGATCGGGCACAAACTTGCTGCTGCGTTTCATCGCAGTTTCGTCCTGGGCAATGACCGCTACCGCTGCACGGCCAGTATCGGGGTAACGATCTTTGGCAACCAGTTGGCCTCGATCGATGACCTGCTCAAACAGGCGGACCTGGCGATGTACCAAGCCAAGGCCTCGGGCCGGGACACCCTGCGCTTTTTCGACCCTCGAATGCAATCGGCAGTGGCCGAACGCGTAAGCCTGGAGTCGGAACTGCGTGTGGCCATCCGCAAGGGGCAGTTCGTGCTGCATTTCCAGCCGCAGCTCGATGCTGGTGGCCGCGTCACCGGCGCAGAGATCCTGGTGCGCTGGGTCCATCCCGAGCGCGGCTTGATCTCGCCCAATGAATTCATTCCCCTGGCCGAGGAGACGGGGCTCATCCTGCCGCTGGGCCATTGGGTGCTGACATCGGCCTGCGCGCAGCTGGTGCAATGGGCGCTGCTGCCCCAGGCGCGTCACTTGCGTTTGTCGGTCAACGTGAGTGCACGGCAGATACGCCAGCGCGATTTCGTGCAGCAGGTTTCGAAGATTCTGGAGGCCAGTGGCGCTGATCCCACGCGGCTCACCTTGGAAATCACGGAAAGCCTGCTGATGAGCAATATGGAGGAGACCGCCGGCAAGCTCAAGCAGCTGCGGGTACGCGGAATGGGTGTTGCGCTGGATGATTTTGGAACCGGGTTCTCGTCGCTGTCCTACTTGCGGCAATTGCCCCTGGAAACCTTGAAGATCGATCGGTCTTTCGTAATGGACGTGCTGACCGACGCCAACGACGCGGCGATCGCGCGCACCATCGTTGCACTGGCGCAGAACCTGGGCCTGACGGTTGTTGCCGAAGGCGTGGAAACCGCCGAACAGCGCGACTTTCTGATCGGCATCGGTTGCCAGGGCTTTCAAGGCTACCTGTTCGGGCGCCCGGTGCCTTTAGAGGAATTTGAAAGCCGATTCTTTGCTCCCGCGCCCGTTGCGCCATAACGGGCGCACGAACTTGCGGTGGCGCTGACCCGCTACGACACCAGGGTTTCTTTCCGCGGCATCGCTGCAATTGTGCAACCTGCCCTCTAATGGGGACGGGCGCGCACCAAATCCGCCGCTAGACCGATCTGCGTCGCAGCAGGCGCAGCGACCGATGGGTCTTGCGCAAGCAAGCGCTGCGTGCTGCGCGGGTACCGGGATGCGCCACACCGGTGGCGCAGAACTTGCCTGTGTTTACGCACAACGCCCAAGGAAATTCCCATGTCGTCCGTTCCCCTCTCGCAAAATACCCGAGCCGTTTTCGGTGCCAATTCCCTGCGCTGGGCGCAGTTGCTGCTGGGCTTCATCGTCATGATGACCATATCCAGCCCGCAGTATGTGTGGACCCTGTTTACCTCGGACTTTATGAAGACCACCGGCGCCAAGCTCTCCGAGGTGCAGTGGACGATCACCTTGCTCATCGTCCTGCAGACCTGGCTTGCTCCGGCGCAGGGCTACTTCGTTGAGCGCTTTGGCCCCAAGCGGCTCATCGGTCTGGGCGCAGTGCTCTCCGGATTGGGGTGGATCGCTTCGTCAACGATCGTCAGTCTGACGGGTCTGTACTTGACCTATGGGCTGCTCTGCGGCCTGGGAACGGGCATCGTCTACATCGGCATCATCGGACTGATGGTGCGCTGGTTTCCCGATCGGCGCGGCTTTGCCACCGGGATCGTTGCGGCGGGCTACGGCTTTGGCGCGATCTTCTCCACCTTCCCTATCGATGCCATGATGAAATCGGCGGGCTACCAGTCCACCCTGCTGACCTTTGGCGCCATTTTCGCCGGCGTCGGCTTTCTCGCTGCGCTGCTGCTGCGCGCCCCGCGTGCCGACGAGGTAGCCCCAGCGACCCAGGCCATTGCCCGCCACGCAGTCAGCCGGCATGACTACACGCCGCGAGAAATGCTCAAGACGCCGGTCTTCTGGCTGATGTTCGTGATGTTCTCGATGATGTCTACTGGGGGCCTGATGGTGATCACCCAGTTCAAGAGCTTTGCCGGGGCTTTTGGCATTGATGGCAAAACGATGGTGGTCATTGCCGGCATCAGCATGGCGGCCATTCCTGCGGCGCTGACCTTTGACCGGGTCACCAACGGCCTCACGCGCCCCTTTTTCGGTTGGGTGTCGGATCGGATCGGCCGGGAGAACACCATGGGCATCGCCTTCATTCTCGAGGGCATCGCCATCGCACTATTGCTTGCGTTTCGCTCGGATCCATTCCTGCTGGTCGTGCTCTCGGGCCTGGTGTTCTTTGGCTGGGGAGAAATCTTTTCGCTGTTTCCATCGACCCTGACCGACACCTTTGGCGCGCGCAATGCCACTACCAACTATGGCTTTTTGTACATGGCCCAGGGGGTGGGCTCGATCCTGGGCGCGCCGGTAGCCGCGATGATCTTTGAGAACACCGGCAGCTGGCTTCCCGTGTTCTACACCATCATCAGCCTTGACATCGTCACGGGACTGCTGGCGCTCTTCGTGCTCAAGGGCCTGCGCCAGCGATTTTTGGCTGCACAGTAGCGCCGCGCCTCAAAAACCGGCGGCGGCCCCGTCGCTGCGCGGGTCCGCCGCGCCCTCGATGAGACCCGCGCCTGGGCCGCGCCGGTGCAGCACCAGCGCGCCGGCATGGCCCATCATCTCGGCATAGTCGCCGACGAGCTCGATGTCGTGGCCCGCAGCGGCAAGCTGAGAAACCAGCCCCGGATCAAAGCGGCTTTCCATGCGCAATGCATGGGTGCTGCTGCCCCAGGTGCGGCCCAGCACCCAGCGCGGCGCTGCTATGGCTTGCTGCAGATCCTGGCCAAAGAGCACGTGGCGCGTGAAGACCGCCGCCTGGGTCTGCGGTTGACCCTCGCCACCCATCGTGCCATAGGGCATCACGCGCCCATCCGAACGCAGGGCGAGTGCGGGCTGAATGGTGTGGAAGGGTCGGCGCAACGGTTCCAGCGCATTGAGCCCCGCCGGATCCAGCCCGAAGCTCGTGCCGCGGTTTTGCCAGGTGATGCCACTTCGGGGCAGCACCAGGCCCGAGCCAAACTCCCAGTAGATGCTTTGGATGAAACTCACCGCGCGCCCGGCCTCATCGATTGCGCCCAGCCAGACCGTGTCGCCCCCGCGCGCGATCTGTGGCCAGGCCAGTGCCCGCTGCGCATCGATGTTGCGCGCCGCACTGGAGAGGGCCGCTTCGGTAAGAAAGCTTGCCGGATCCACCCGCATGTAGGCCGGGTCGGTGACATGCGCGTTGCGCACCACAAATGCCCGCTTGGTCGCTTCCACGATTCCATGGATGTGCGCCATGCCCTCGGCCTGGGTCACTCCCAGCCGATCAAAGATGCCCAGGATCATCAAGGATGCCAGACCCTGCGTGGGCGGGGGCATGCCGTACACCGAACCGCATTGCAGGCGCACCATCAGGGGATCGACCACGAGGGCCTGGTGCCGCGCAAAGTCGGCAAGGCGCAAGGGGCTGCCGGCCGCCTGCAGATCGCCCGCAATGCTGCGGGCCAGATCGCCGCGGTAAAAGTCATCGAGCCCGGTGCGAGCCAAATGCTCGAGCGTGGCACCGACTTGCGCCAGGTGCATGCGGCTGCCCACCGCCGGAACTGCGCCCCCGGGCAGGAAGGTGGTGGCAAAGCCCGGTAGCGCCTGCAGCTCGGCAAGCTTTTCCGCCGTATTGCGCGACTGTGTCGCACTTACCGGGAAGCCCGCGCGCGCGTAGCCGATTGCATCGCGTAGCAGCCGTGCCAGCGGCAGGGCGGGGCCCCAGGCGCGCGCCAGCGCAAGCGCCCGGTCCCAGCCCGAGACGGCGCCGGCCACCGTGAGCGCGGCCGCAGCGCCGCGCGCCGGAATCAAATCGCTGTGCCCCAGGTCGCGGTAAAACTCACGGCTCGCCAGGCCGGCCGCCGCGCCGCAGGCATCAATACCGACCGGCGGCGCGCCCGCCTCGCTGATGAGCCAGAAGTTATCCCCGCCTAGGCCGTTCATGTGCGGGTAGACAACCGCAATGACGCTGGCCGCGGCCACCATGGCCTCGATCGCGTTGCCGCCCTCGCGCAGGACCGTGAGGCCGGCCTGGGCCGCCAGGTGATGGGGAGCAACCACCATGGCGCGCGTGGCACGGGTTGTTTGTAGTGTCACGGGCTCGTCCTTTGGAGGGGAAGCTTGGGCAAACCGGCCGCGCCGGGGTGCGGATGAATCGCAATTAGCGGTCGCTGCTCAGGCGAGCGCGTGAAAGGCCCACCGCGCGGTGAGAAACACGCCAATCATGTCGGCGATCACCAAAAGCGTGCTCCAACTGGCGACGAGGATTGCGAATGTTGTTGACGGAGCGCTTGCACTCCTTGCGAGAATGCTCGCGGTTACGCGTTCGGCCAGAACCAGCGCACCGCCAAAGACCGCGGCCGCCGCGACGGGGCCCAAGGTGAAAAACCCAAGCCCCAGGCGCGAGGCAAACGGCACGTGGCCGGTCCAGAAGAGGTAAATGCCCGAGATGACCCAGGCCTGGACGGCCCATTTGGCGCAGGTCTTCCACTGGGCGGGTTGCGTACGCGTTGGTTCGCTCTGCTCTTTGATCGTTTTGTTCATGTGCGTTGAGTTTGCATTGAAGATATGTGCTTACGTCGCGAGGCTACCCCTTTGTGTCGCAATGCGGCAGCCATTTGGCGCCGCGGCCGGCTGGCGGTAAGGATTTTGCTCTGGATCAATCGGAGGGGCATTTTCTGTCCCGGCACCGGTCCTTCGCGGGTCATTACCTCGGGCATTGATGTCACCATTGCCGGTGGTCGTCAAAGCCGCGCCAGGCGACCGTATGGTGAATTGGTCAATTGGGGAGTGACATGAAAGCAAGCAAATCCTCGGTCCATCTCAAGGAGGCGGTGCGCCACCTTGAATCCCTGCCGGCGATGCCCGCGATCGCACAAAGGATCCTTTCCTTGGATCTGGAGACCGATGAGGGCGAGCACGCGCTGCTGGGTCTCATCGCGCAGGATCCGCAGATCGCGGCCAAGATCATCGGCCTGGCCAATACACCGCTTTTTGGGGCATCGCGGCGGGTCACGGCCGTCTCGGATGCGGCAATCTTGCTGGGACTCACACGGGTCAAGGCCGTGGCCCTGGGAATCGCGGTGATCTCCTCCCTGACGCGCGCATCCTCTGCGGGCGGTCTGGATGTGCAAAAGTTCTGGCTGCACAGCCTGGGGATTTCCCTGGGCATGCGGGTGCTGTCCCGGGCAATGCCCGCGCACCTTCGGCCGCTCGATGACGAAGTTTTCCTGGCGGGTTTGTTGCACGACATCGGGTACATGGTGCTCAATCACCTGAATCCCGTGCGCAGCGCCGAGTTGCACGCCGCGTTGGCCGCCAGCGAGGAGCGCCCGAGCATTGCGGTAGAGCGCGAATTGCTCGAGCTTACGCACTGCGAGCTCGGTGCGGAGCTGGCCCGCTACTGGAGCCTGCCGGAGATGATTGTCGCCGTGATCTTGCACCATCACGCCGATCCGGCCGCGCGGCCCAAGACCGGGCGCGTGTTGGCCAACCTCGTCTCCTTGACCGAGGAATTGCTCCCCGCCCTGGGAATTGCCGAGCGCGGTGTGCCGCAGGTCGATCCGGCCGAATGGCTGGCGCTGGGGATTGATCCGCAACGCGCGCCGGAGCTAACGGCGCTGGTCCTGGAGCAGGCACAAGCGGCTCGCGAGGCCGCCGCTGGCTTTCGTTGAGCCTCGGTGCCGCATTGCGCAAGGCGCTTTGACTTTCCGGGAGTCCCGGGGGCAACATGAGGGACGGCGAGCGCGGGAGCGCGGGCCGGTACTGCGCCCAGTGCGCGCATGGGATCGGGAGGTGAGGCATGAGCAACGTCATTCCGGATGTCGCGTTGATCGACAACAGCGATGAGCGCGCGCCGCTGGTGCTGGTATTGGATTGCTCGGGAAGCATGCTCGACGATGGCAAGGTCGACCTGCTTAACGAGGGGCTCAAGACACTCGAAAGCGAACTCAAGAATGATCCCATCACGGCGCGCTGCGGTCGCGTATTGGTGATTTCCTTTGGTGGCGACAACAATGTCGAGATCATGGGGGACTGGACCGATGCCATGGATTTCACGCCGCCCAAGCTCGTGGCCGGGGGGCTGACACCCCTGGGCACCGCGATGAAGTGCGCCTTGGACGAGGTCGAAGCGCAAAAGGTCCAGATGCGCGGCGCGGGCGTGTCCTACAAGCGGCCCATCATCATGCTGCTTTCCGATGGCGAGCCCACCGATGACTGGCAGGATGTTGCGGCCGATTGCAAGAGCGCCGAGGCTGCCCACAAGGTCAACATCATGGCCATCGGCATCGGGGGGCAGGCCAATCGGCAGATCCTGGGCGCATTCAGCGCCAAGGGCGCGCTCAACCTGAGCGGCTTGAAATTCAAGGAACTCTTCATCTGGTTGAGCCGTAGCATCCAGGCCGTGTCGCGGGCGACGACCGGTGGCACCGTGCAGTTGAACCCGGTGGACAGCTGGGCGCAGGTGCAGACCTGAGGGCAGGGCGGTCCGTGGAATGGAAGGTTTTCCTTGCCTGTGCGGCCGGCGCGCATCATCGCGCCAGCGCAGTGCCCTGCCAGGACGCGGGCCACTACCAGGCGATCGAAGGTGGCGTAATCGGCGTGGTGTGTGACGGCGCCGGTTCGGCCAACCAGGGCCACGCCGGCGCGCAGTTTCTCGCGCAGCAGGTGTGCATGGAAATTGCCCGGGCGCGCAAGGACGAACGCTGGCAGGACGGCGACGGTGTCGCGGCGCGGGCGCTGGTGCTCGCTGTGCTGCAGGGCGCGCGCAATCAGCTCTTGGAGAACGCGCTGGCGCAGGAACTATCCTTGCGCGACTTTGCCTGCACCCTGGTGGGCTGCATTGCGACGGCCGCCGGCGGCTATTTCTTCCATATCGGCGATGGTTTTGGCATTTGCCGGCAGGAGACGGGGCAAACCGTGCTATCGCGCCCGGAAAACGGGGAATACGCCGAGGAAACCTACTTCGTCACCGACGAGACCTGGCAGGAGCATTTGCGCCTGACGCCGATTCCGCTCCTCACGCGCGGCGCGGTCATCGGCCTGATGAGCGATGGCACCGCGCCCTTTGCGGTGGACCGCCAGCGCACGGGTTTCTTTGGACCGTTCATCGATCCGGTGGTGAATTTCCTGCGCGATGCCAGCGAGCTCGATGGCAACCGGGCGCTGCTGGGGGTGCTCGACGACGAAAAGACCCTTTCGATCACGGCCGACGACAAGACCCTGCTGTTGGCTCTGGCCGGGTAATTCTTGCCCACCGCTGCCGGCATCGCTGTGCAATCTGCGTACCCGCATCCGCACTCAAGCCGCGTACGTATCCTGTGGCCGGATGGGCGTTCGGAGACAGTGCGCCTGACGGCGATTGGCAAGGCCGGCGGTTCGGGCGAGGTGTTCGCCATCGAGGGTCACCCGCGCCACCTGGCCAAGATCTACCACGACACGCTGCGCCCGGGCCAGCGCGCCCAGTACGCGCGCAAGATAGGCTGGATGATGCGCAACCCGCCACAGTTGCCGCCCATACCGGCGCAGTACCACGACGTGGTGCAGCTTGCCTGGCCGGTCGCCCTGGTAATGCGCGGCGCGACGTTCGCCGGTTTTGTCATGGAAAAGATCGACTTTGACCGTACCCTGGAACTCGATTACCTGCTGATGCGCCGGCAGGCCGCGGGCGAGGGCTTCGCGGCTGATTTTGGCAAGCTCGTCACGGTTTGCTGCAACCTGGCCTCCCTCATCAACTGCTTGCATAGCATGCGCATCGCGGTGGTCGATCTCAAACCGATCAACTTGAAGGTCTACAAATCGGAGCTGTACGTATCCATTCTGGATTGTGATGGGTTTCATATCGCCGCCGAGGACTTCGTTTCCGAGGCGCCGCAGGTAACACCCGAATACCTTGCGCCGGAGTTTCACGGCAAGGCGGTGTCCCAGCCGCAGCTGCAGGACCGGTTTGCCCTCGCGACGATCATCTTTCGCCTGCTCAATTATGGAATCCACCCATATTCCGGTGTCGCGGCGGGACGCCAGCCCTATCCGTCGGAGCTGGCCGGGCGCATCCAATTGGGCCTGTACCCCTACGGACGCGTTGCGGCGGCCACGGTGCGCCCCGCGCCGGCCAGCGTCCACGAATGTTTTCCGGACGAGGTGCGCGCGCTGTTTGATCGCAGCTTTGCCGGCGGATCGGGCTCCCGCGCAAGCGCCCTGGATTGGGTGACAACCTTGCGGGTCTATGCCAATCGGGCATCGGAGGCGATGGCCCAATGCGTCAGCGGTCATCTGCAATTTGCCGGCACGGCCTGTCCCACTTGCCGGCGCGAGGCCATCTTGCGTGGCCACACACAGCACCAGCGTCGTTTGCTCACGCGCATCAAGGCTTCGCCCCAGCGCGCAGCCGCTTATCTGCGCAAGAGCCTCAAGGGCACGCACAGCTCGCCTTTCCAGGCGGCGCTGGCGCAGGTGCAGCTCAACTCGGTGCAACTGGCGCCCAGCGTGCTGCCCATCCGCAATGTGATCTCCATCGAGATCGTCTGGACGCTCGGTTTGCTCATCACCTACTGGTGGCTGCGATGAGCGGGGCGATCGGCGTGACGATCCTGCTGGCGGCGGCCCTCGCGCTGAGCTGGCGCTGGCGTCCACAGCATCCGCCCGAAGGCGCCGCGCGCGCGCTGCTCATCCTCTATGGACTGCTCGGCGGCTGGGCCCTGTGGTTTGGCCTGTTTGCGCAAGCCGGGAAGGAACCCGAAATCATCGTTCTTTTCAAGCCGACAATCCTCTACTGGAGCCTGGCACTGCTGAGCGTGGCTGCACCCGCGCTGCGCTGGGGCTATCCCGCCAAGGCGGTCATCGGCACGTATTTTGTTTTTACCAATCCGGAATGGCGCTGGATCAACCGCGGCTTTGCCGCCTTCCTGGTGGTGCTGGGCGGTCTGAACGTGTATATCGCGTTGACCGCAACGCGCGGGGAATGGGAAGGCTTCAAGTGGAGCTGCATGGTCAACGTGATCGCAGTGGTCCTGCTGCGCGTGACCTTCCTGTGGATCGATACGATCGTGCGCACCGCCGTGCACCTACGTGCCTTGCGCAAGACCCAATCGCCGTGAGGCGCGATTGGCCCCGTCCAAAATCGCGGGTACTCAGGCGTGGTAGCGATCGATGATGACGTCCCAGACCGTCTGGGGGACCTGACGCACAACCGTTTCGTAGTGGTTCTTCAGGCCGGCCAGTTCCATGGCCACGTCCAGAGGAAAGCCGCGGCGCCCGCCACGCCGGTCGAGCAGCAGATCATCGAAAAGTGCCAGGCAGGCCTTGGGTTCGTCCCATAGGCGCCCCAGCGAATTGGCAACATGCGTGAAATCCACGGGTAACTGGCGCGGGCGGATTTCGGCGGGCAAGGTTGCCAGCCAGCGCATGGTCTGGGGCGCGACCGTCTCGGGTACGCCGTCGCTGCGGCGCAGGGTCGTGGGGTCGCTGATGGTGGTAGCCGTGGTACTCATGGGCAGGCCTCCTGCGCTATTGATGGACGCAAGGTACGCGTCGTATCGGCGCGGCGCAAGCCCCTTTCTTGGGTTGGCGCCTGGGCAGGAAAGCCGCGCATTCGGATACCATGCCGGCGTCATGTTCTCCTTGCAGCGCTACTCCTTTCGCCAATTGCTGTTGGTGGCATTCCTGCTGGTGGCGGCGCTGCTATCGATTGCCGCGGTGCGTGAGCTCTTCCTGATCGAGGACCTGCTCGCGCAAAGCAGCGAGGGTGCGCGCCAGGCCGTTGCCCATACAGCCGATGCCCAGGTGCTGGCCGAGCGCACGGTGGCCATGGAACGGGCGGCGCGCCAGTATCTCGTGCTGGACGATCCGGCTTTGCGCCAGCGCTTTGAGGAGGCCAAGCTCGACGCCGGCAGCGCGCTGGCGCGCCTCGCCGACGAGCGCCTCCCGGCCAACCTTTCCGAGGAATGGCGCAATACCGAGACGCTCATCGAGCGCCAGCTGCGCGGGCCCGACGCGACAACGCGCGCCCGCGAGTTGGCCGTCACCGCCGCGTTTCGCGATCTGGACGGCATCAATGCGGCCATCGCCGAGCAGGTGCGCGTGGCTACCGAGGCGCGCAACCGGGCCTTGATGAACGAGCTCGAGGCGGGGCGCAGCCAGCTCGGGCGCCAGATCCTGGCAACCATCGTCGTCACCGTTGTCCTTGCCCTGTCCTTCGGGGTCTGGCTGGCGCGCCCCTTGAAGAGTCTGGAGGAGGTCGTGGTACGCCTGGGCGAAAATCGCCTGGACGAGCCCATTGATATCCGCGGCCCGACCGACGTGCGCTTGTTGGGCCGGCGCCTGGAATGGTTGCGGCTGCGTCTGGCCGAACTCGATTCGGACAAGGCGCGCTTCTTGCGACATGTCTCCCACGAGCTCAAGACGCCGCTGGCGGCGTTGCGCGAAGGTGTTTCCTTGCTCGAGGATGGCGTGGCCGGAGCCCTCAGCCCCAGCCAGCGCGAGGTAGCGCGCATCTTGCGGCAAAATACCTCCGTCCTGCAGGCCCAGATCGAGGACCTCTTGCGCTTCAATGCGGCGGCCTTCGAGGCGCGGCGACTGATGCGTCAGCCCACCGAACTCACCTCCCTGATCCGCGAAGTGGTTGCCCAGCAGTTTTTGCAGTGGCAGGCCCGGCAGCTGCGCGTGGAGGTTACCGGTGAGGCACTGCAGGTGGAAGTGGATCCGGAAAAAATGCGCATGGCCCTTGGCAACTTATTGTCCAATGCCATACGCTTTAGCCCTGTGGGAGCTACTATCCGCTTTACCGTTTCGCGATTGCCGGGGCGTGCCTGCATCGACATCGTGGACCAGGGTCCCGGCGTTGCCATGGCCGACCGTGCGCGCGTGTTCGAGCCCTTCTATCGGGGCGAGCGCCAGCCCGTCGACGCCGTGCGTGGCAGCGGCATCGGCTTATCGATGGTGCACGAATATGTCACCGCCCATGGCGGCCAGGTTGAATTACTGGAAAGCGGTCCCGGCGCACATTTTCACATTGAACTTCCCCATGCCCATTAGCAATGCTCGGATCCGGGCAATCGCCCCGGCGCACCCCCATGCGCAATGCCGCCGGATTGCGGGCGTTGTGATCGCGGGTTTGTTGGGCGCGTGTTCGCTGTTGCAGGAACCGCCGGCGCCAGTCCCGGTTGCGGTGGTCGCGCCCAAGCCCGCGCCGCTGCCAGAGCCGGTAGCGCCCCAGCCCGATCCTGCCGATCTGGCCGCGCGGCACCTGCTGGCCTACCACGAACGGCTGCGCCTGATGACGCCGGCCGATCTTGCCGCCGACATCGCCCAGCGCAGCGCCCTGATTCCCTCCGCCGATGGCACGGCGCCGCCCGACGCAGTGATCGCCCTGGCCCTGGCGCTGGCCCAGCAGCACAACGCTGGGGACCTGGCACGCGCCGCAAGCTTGCTCGAACCCATCGTACAGTCGACCAACCCGGCACTGCAGCCCTGGCAGCCTCTGGCCAACCTCCTGGGTGCGCGCATTGGCGAGCAGCGTCGACTGGAGGATCAACTCGAGCATCAGTCCGCACAGCTGCGTGATGCCCAGCGCGCGATGCAGCAGCTCACCGAAAAGCTCGAGGCACTCAAGGCCATCGAGCGCAGCATGACCACGCGCTCGGCGCTGCCCGGCGGTGTCGGCGCCGAGAACGCTCCCGCGGCCAAGGCGCCATAGGGCGCAGCGGCAGGCGCGCATGGCCAAGCTGCTCGTGGTCGATGATGACCCGGACCTGCTCAAACTGTTGAGCATGCGCCTGAGCGCAGCCGGCCACCAGGTAATTGGCGTGGAGTCGGCCGAGGCGGCCCTCACGCAGGTTGCCATTGAACGGCCGCAGTTGGTGGTCAGTGATGTGCGCCTGCCCGGACGCGACGGCCTGGCCCTTTTTGAAGAAATCCGCGCGCGCTACCCGGCCCTGCCGGTGATCCTGCTTACCGCCCACGGCACGATTCCCGACGCGGTGGAGGCGACCGCGCGCGGCGTATTTCGCTATCTCACCAAGCCCTTCGATGGCAAGGCGCTGCTCGATACGGTCAACCAGGCCTTGGACCTGCCCGCGCAGGCAGCGCAAACGCCCAGCGCCGCCGAACAATGGCGCGCGGCCATTGTCAGCCGCTCCAATCTGATGGCCGACCTGCTTGCCGAGGCCAAGATGGTCGCGGCATCGGATGCCAGCGTGCTGATCAGCGGCGAGAGCGGAACGGGCAAGGAGCTGCTCGCCCAGGCGATCCACCGTGCCAGCGTGCGTGCCGGCAAGCCCTTTGTGGCGGTCAACTGCAGCGCGATTCCGGAGGCGCTGCTCGAGTCCGAGCTCTTTGGCCACGTCAAAGGTTCGTTCACCGGCGCAGTCAGCAACAATCCGGGCCTGTTCGTCACCGCCGACGGGGGCACGCTTTTTCTCGATGAGATCGGCGATATGCCGCCTGCCTTGCAGGTCAAGCTGCTGCGCGTGCTGCAGGAGCGTTCGGTGCGTCCCGTGGGCTCCAGCCAATCGGTTCCGGTGGATGTGCGCATCCTCTCGGCCACGCACCGCGACCTGGAAGCGGCCATGGCGGAGGGGCAGTTTCGCGAAGACCTGTATTACCGCTTGAACGTCGTGTCGCTGCGCCTGCCAGCGCTGGGCGAACGCCGCGAAGACATTCCTTTGCTGGCCAATCATTTCCTGGCGCAGCTCAATGAAAAATACGGCAAACGCCTCAACGGTTTTGCGCCCGATGCGCTCAAGGCCCTGAGCACGGCCAGCTGGCCCGGCAACGTGCGCCAGCTGCACAACGTGGTCGAACAGGTCTGCGCCTTGACCAGTACGCCACTTATTGCACTGGCCCTGGTGCAGCGGGCCCTGCGCGTGCCCACGATGGAAGTGCTCAGCTATGCCAAGGCGCGCGAGCGTTTCGAGCGCGATTACCTGGTGGGCCTGCTCAAGCTTACCGATGGCAATGTGGCGGACGCGGCCCGCTTGGCCGAGCGCAACCGCACCGAGTTTTATCGCCTGCTGCAAAAACACGGATTAACGCCCGGACAGTTTCGGGCGGATCCGCCTGTCGCTGCCCAGTGACAGCTGAAAATCTTTCAAATTCATACAGATACGGATTTGCCACCGGGCTGTTGTCGCTGAATTGCGACGGAATTGCCCGACAATTCGGGCAATTGCTGGGAGACTCCAAGAAATCCTCCGCCGATTTTTCTTAATATGTTGATTTAAAAGGGATTTTTCATATTGGCATGGCCCTTGCTTTATAGGGGACATTCGCCAATTTTTGCAGTCGCAGCCGAGGCGGGTTACCAGGCTTGCACTGCCACCCATGAAAAATCCTTGCTCGTCCGAAAGCGGCTGGAGTCTGTCTCGTGTGCGCCCATGGGCCGCATGGGCTGTGGCTGTGGCGCTGCTGGCCGTGGCTGGTACGGCGGCCGCCTTCGGCCTGGATGAGGCTTCCGAGGTTGCCCAGGCGCTGGCCGCCAAGCCCTACCGGATTCCGCGCGATGACCTGCCCGCGGAGTTGCGCGACCTGAGCTACGACGCGTACCGCGACATCCGCTTTAATTCCGCGCACGCGCTCTGGCGCGGCGAAGGTCTGCCCTTCGAGGTGATGTTCTTCCATCGCGGTAAGTTCCAGACCGGGCGTGTGGGGATCAGCGAGATCAGCGAACGCGGTATCCGGCCCATCAGCTACGAACGTGGTGATTTTGACTTTGGCCAGAATAAGCTCACGCCCGAGGCCTGGGGCGATCTGGGTTTTGCCGGCCTGCGCGTGCACTTTGCCCTCAATGGGCCGCAATACAAGGATGAGTTGGTCGTGTTCCTGGGGGCAAGCTATTTTCGTGCCCTGGGCAGCGGCCAGGTCTATGGAGTGTCGGCCCGCGGCCTCGCGATCGATACCGTGGGCGCTGGCGGCGAGGAATTTCCGCGGTTTACCCAGTTCTGGCTCGAGCGCCCTGCGCCCCAAGCCAATTCTTTGGTCATCTACGCGCTGCTCGATTCGCCGCGTGCCGCCGGCGCCTACCAGTTCACCGTGCATCCAGGGGCGCAAACTACGGTCGACGTGCGCGCCCGGCTCTACCTTCGTGCCGGCGTGGCCACCTTGGGCCTTGCGCCGCTCACCAGCATGTTCCTGCATGGCGCTATTGCGCCGCGTGCCGGCGACTTTCGGCCGCAGGTGCACGATTCCGATGGACTGATGCTGGCTTTGGGCGAGGGCGGCGAGTGGCTGTGGCGTCCCTTGGTCAACCCGCCGCAGCTGCTGGTGAGCTCTTTTGCCACCGGGCAGCTGCGCGGCTTTGGTCTCATGCAGCGTGAGCGCGAATTTTCCCGCTACGAGGATACCGAGGCCCAGTACCAGCGGCGACCCAGCGTGTGGATCACCCCGCAGGGTTCCTGGGGCGCCGGCCGGGTGGAATTGGTGCAGATCCCCACGCCCGACGAGACCAACGACAACGTCGTTGCGTACTGGGTACCGCAGACCTTGCCGCCCATTGGTGAACCGCTGGAACTTTCCTATCGCATGCAATGGCAGGGCGATGATCAGCAGCGCCCGCCCAATGGTTGGACAGTGCAATCGCGCCGCGGGCACGGCTACGTTGCGCAGGGCCAGCCGGATGCGCGCGAGACCCAGTACGTGATTGATTTCGACGGCCCGGCCCTGCGCGCATTGGGCGCGCAGGACACGGTCGATCCCGTGGTCAGCGCCAGTGCCAACGCGCAGGTTCTCGAGCGCAATGCCTTTCGCAATCCCGTTACGGGCACCTGGCGCATGACCGTGCGCCTGCGCCGCCTTGCTTCCTCGCAGCCGGTCGAGCTGCGGGCATTTCTCCAATCTGCCAACCACGCAATGACGGAAACATGGACCACTCTGATTCCCGCCGACTAAATCCGGCAGCGCCTCTTGCCGCGCCCGTACCCGGATCGAGCACGCCGCCCCTGCGGCGCGGCTCCATGGTGCCCCAGCCCTGGCGCGGTTTCACGCGCAGCCTGCTGGTATTTGCTGGATTAGCGCCGCGTGCATTGCTCACGCTTTTCTTGCGCGGCGCACGCCCGGCCGCCGCCGCGCCTCTGCCCTGGGAGCGGGCCGCTGTGCGCCGGCGCGGCGTGCTGCTGGCCTTGGTGGCCATCACGACCGCCGGCGCAACCGCCCTGCTGGCGCACGTACTGCCGCCGCATCCTGATGCCGGGCTGCGCACCTTGCACATCGCTTTGTTTGGCCTGCTGTTTGCCTGGCTGGCCGCCGGGTTCTTCACCGCCCTGATGGGCTTTTGGGTCTTGTGGCGCGGTGACCGGCACGCCCTTTGCGTGAAGAATCTGGGCAGTGCGCCCATCGATCCGGCCGCACGCACGGCAATCATCATGCCGATTTGCAACGAGAGCGTATCAACGGTGTTTGCCGGCCTGCGCGCCAGTTGGGAATCGCTGGTGGCCACGGGCGGCGCGGGTTTGTTTGATGTGTACGTGCTCTCCGACACCAGCGATCCGGCCGTGCGCGCGGCCGAATTGTCCGCCTGGGCGCAACTGCGCCTGCAGGTTACGGGCGGCGAACGCATCTACTATCGCTGGCGCCAGCGCCGCACCAAGCGCAAGGCGGGTAACGTTGCCGATTTTTGCCGTCGCTGGGGGCGCAACTACCGCTATATGGTCGTGTTGGACGCCGACAGTGTCATGAGCGGCGAGGGCTTGGTCAAGCTGGTGCGCCTCATGGAGGCCAATCCGCGCGCCGGCATACTGCAGACGGCGCCGCAGTCTTGCGGTCTGACGACGGTCCATGCGCGTACCCAGCAGTTTGCCGGCCGCGTTGCCGGGCGGCTGTTCACCGCGGGAATGCAGTACTGGCAACTGGGCGAATCGCACTACTGGGGTCACAACGCAATCATCCGCGTGGCACCCTTCATGCAGCATTGCGCCCTGGCGCCGTTGCGCGGCCGCGGTGGCTTGAGTGGCGAGATCCTGTCGCACGATTTTGTCGAGGCGGCGCTGATGCGTCGCGCGGGGTACCACGTCTGGCTGATCCAGGACCCCCTGGGCAGCTACGAGCAGCAGCCGCCCAACCTCCTCGAGGAGTTGCAGCGCGATCGGCGCTGGTGCCAGGGCAATTTGCAAAACGTGCGCCTCATTGCCGAACCCGGGCTGCACGGCGTGCACCGCGCCATGCTCTTTACCGGCGCGATGGCCTACGCTTCGGCCCCCTTGTGGCTGGCCTTCGTGCTGCTGGGCACCACGCTATGGTTCTCTGCGGCGCCGGCGCTGGATATCGATCCACGCGACCTGGCGTTGGACATGGCGCCGCTGTGGCTGGCAACGGCAACGATGCTGGTGCTGCCGCGCGTCCTGGGTGTGCTCACCATCGTGCTGCGCCGCGAGCAGCTTGCCTACGGTGGCACGGCGGTGCTCGTGCGCAGCACCTTGCTCGAAGGCCTCTTGTCGCTGCTGCAGGCGCCGGTGCGCATGGTCGCGCACACGATGTTCGTGCTGGGGGCGCTGACCGGAATCAAAATTGGCTGGAAATCGCCCCCACGCGAGGCCAACGACGTTGCCTGGTTCGATGCGCTGCGCCGGTTCGGCGGCGCCGGCGCGCTCGCCGCCTGCGTCGGTGCCCTTGCCCTGGCCCAGCACTCGCCCGCATTGCTTTGGTTGCTGCCCTTGGGCGTGCCCTTGGTGCTGGCGGTGCCGCTTGCCGTATGGACCAGCCGTTCCACCATAGGACGGCGCTTGCGCGCAAGCCGTCTTTTGCTCACCCCCGAGGAGCGCTACACGCCGGCCGTGCTGCGCCAGGCCTGGGCGCACGCCCATCGTGCCGCGCCGCCACCCGAATGGCGTGATGCGCTCACCGATCCCTGGCTCTTTGACGTGGTGCGCGCGGCCATGGGCCGGCGCAACACGGGCTGGGGCAGCCGTGGCAAGGCGCGGCGCCTATTGGTGCGCGGCCTGCTGGTTGATCGAGATACCGAACGTCTGAGCGCCGCCGACCGGATGCGCTTGCTCAGCGAGCCGCAAAGCATCGTGCGCCTGCGCGATCAGCTTGCCTCGAATGCGCGCCTGGCTAGCCAGCGCTGGAGCAGCAACGCGGCATAAAGGGCGGCCCCGCGCTATCGTAGGGTCCTGACCGGCCCCGGGGCGTGCCGCGCCTCGGGCGCGGGTAGCTCGCGGGAGCATGCGCACCTGCGAAGGGGCTCTATGCAATGAAGCTCACCGAGTCCCTGCTGCACGCGCTGCACGCGCACGGCGCACGCCAGATCTTTGGCATTCCGGGCGATTTTGCGCTGCCTTTTTTCCAGGTCATCGAACAATCGGCCATTTTGCCGCTGTACACGCTGTCGCATGAGCCGGGCGTGGGCTTTGCCGCCGACGCCAGTGCGCGCGCCAACATGGGCCTGGGGGTGGCCGCCGTAACCTACGGCGCCGGGGCCCTGAACCTGGTCAATGCCGTGGCCGGGGCCCGCGCGGAAAAAGTGCCGCTGGTGGTGCTTTCGGGCGCTCCCGGCAAGGGCGAGGCTCTGTCGGGCCTGCTGCTGCACCACCAGGGCAAGACCTTGGAATCGCAGCTACGCGTATACCGGGAAATCACCTGCGACCAGGCGCAGCTTGACGATGCGGCGCGCGCACCCGCGGACATTGCCCGGGTGCTGGCAAGCTGCCGGCGCAATTCCGAACCCGTCTATCTGGAAATTCCGCGTGACATGGCATCGGCCGAGTGCGCGCCAGTGCAAATGGCGCCGCCCAGACCCTGCGATGTCGATGCGCTCGAGGCCTGCGTCGAGGAGATCCTGGCGCGGCTTGAACAGGCGCGCGCGCCGGTACTCATGGTGGGCGTGGAGGTGCGCCGCTACGGTTTGGAGGAAAAAGTTGCGAAGTTGGGGCAACGGCTGGCGCTGCCCATCGTCACGAGTTTCATGGGGCGGGGCCTGCTCGCCGACGGCATGGCGCCCCTGGTGGGTACCTACATGGGCATCGCCGGCGAGCCGCAGGTGACGGATCTCGTGGAGCAAGCCGATGGTCTATTTCTCCTTGGAGAAATCATCTGCGACACCAATTTTGGTATATCGCGGACCAAGATCGATCTGCGCAAGACGATCCAGGCACTCGATGGCCGCGTGACCATGGGGTATCACACCTATCCCGATGTGCCGCTCGCCGCTTTGGTGGACGGCTTGCTGGCCCGGGCACTGGCCGGCGTGCAAAAAGCGCCCGCAGAACTGCGCGCGCGGCCCCAGCAGTTTCCGCGCGGCCTGCGCGCCGATGCGGCGGCCATCACGCCGGGCGACGTGGCCACGGCGGTCAACGATCTCATGGCGCGCCACGGCAAGATGCCCATTGCCGCGGACATTGGCGACTGCCTGTTCGCGGCCATGGAAATCGAACACACGGCGCTCGTGGCGCCGGGCTACTACGCGGGCATGGGCTATGGTGTGCCCGCGGGCCTGGGATTGCAGGCCGCCACCGGCCAGCGACCGCTCATTCTCGTGGGTGATGGCGCCTTCCAGATGACCGGCTGGGAACTAGGAAATTGCGATCGCCATGGCTGGGACCCGATCGTGCTGGTCTTCAACAATGACGGCTGGGAGATGTTGCGCGTATTGCAGCCGAGCGCGTCCTTCAACAACCTGGGACACTGGGATTTTGCCCACATGGCCTCGGGCATGGGCGGCAACGGCGTGCGCGTGCAAACGCGCGCACAGCTGCTGGCGGCGCTCGAGGCAGCGGTACGCAGCCGTGGCAAGTTCCAGCTGATCGACGTGCACATCGCCCGTGGCGTGCATTCGAACACCCTGCAGCGCTACATGGCCGGTGTCAAGCGTCTATCGACCAGAATCTAGTTGCGCGGGGCCAGGGGCCCCTCAGTTTCTCAGAGGAATGTCGATGATCATCTTCACCGTCCAGCGGTCGGTGGAGCTGGTCAGGCCGCGGCCGATGCCAAAATTGACGTTCCACGGCTTGCGGTCGATATCGAACGCCCAGTACAGCGTGCGCTTCTGGTCGGAGAGTGCTTCGATGTCGGCAATGGTCCCCACGTCGGTGTAGTACTCCAGGCCCGTGGCGATGCCCTGCGCGATCGTGCGCGCGAATTTGTAGGAGGGCGCAAATTCCGGTGGGTGCCCGGCGTCGGGACCGCGCAGGGTGAAAGTCAGCACCGGATTGACGGCCAGCAACCAGTCGGCGTTGTGCCAACCCAGGAGGGGACGCAACTCGAACTCCCGGCGATTGATTTCAAAACGCGACTGCACCTGCCCCAACTCGCCGTTGGCGCCCAGAAAGAACCCTGCCGCCTCGGGTGCAGGCCGGATCGGCACCCATTTCAAGCGCAAGCGAAAGCCCGCGGCGCGCAGGCCGCCGTCCGCGTTCATCACCAGCGGAAGATACGCACCCGCTTCCCAGTTTCGATTGATGCCGTACGAGGGTTCGAAGGTGAAGCGCGTCGCGTGCACCGCGAGGTTTTCCCCCGGGTAGTCCGGCTCGGTTACGCCGACCGGCGTTGTGTTGACGTGCAGCTGCAGCCCGGCCTGCCCGGGATCGTTCAGGTCGTCGACGTAGACCTGGATCTCATCGGGCAGCGCCGCAAAGGCGCGGGGCCCGCACGACAGCAGGACAAGCGTGCACGCAATCGCGGTCGCGCGCGCACATAGACGTGGGACAAACAGCATGCGCCGAGTGTAGCAACGGGCGTGGGCCGCAATGCGCGGCGTCGCGCGGAAAAGCTACGCGACTTCCAGATCCAGCCCCCGGCGCTCACGAACCTTGGCCATGGTCAGCGTGCTGACCAGGCGCGCCCGCACCCGCTCATCGAGTCCAACCCGTGGATTGCATTCGATCAGATTGTCGCAATAGGGCGCAAACCACTCCGGGCGGTCGTCCAGGGCCAGCCATGGACCATCGCTCATCGAATGGGTGCGTAGCCACTGATCGCATTCGGCGTGCCGACGGTAGGGAACCAGGCGCGCCGGTGCCGAGAAGTCGCCAAAGTTGGGATTGATTCCCAATACGCGCTGACGCACGATCTCTGGCAGAGGGGCCAGCAGCTGTTCCCGGGTCTTTACGGTGCGCCAGGACGTGGAAAGCACGATGCCAACACCCGGGAACATGTCCAGCGCGTGCGCCAGCCGGGGGGCATTCTCAAACAGGCGTGACACATCCTTGCACGGGTCGGGGTGCAACACGCCGTCGTAGTCCAGGAACAAGATCACGCCGATACTCCAGACGGAGGCGGACCGCAAAGCGGCCCATCCTCCAAGGTATCGGCCCCGGATTGGAAAATTTAAGGGTTGGAAACCGCAATATTTTTGCCCGCGGTTCCGGCGCGCGGGGTGGCGGCGGAATTTTCCGCACGCATGCCCGTGGCCAGAGCCGCGATACGCTGGCGCACAAAATCCGACGCGGTAGGGGAAACCCCACCTTGGGCGCGCGCCTGGCGGTACGCCTCCAGGGCCTGCGCCGGCTGACCGGTTTGCTCCAGCGCCACGCCCAGTCCGATACGCCACAGCGCCTTGGGATGCGCGTCGGCCAACGCCAGACGAAAGTTGGGCACGGCGACTTCCGGATGACCGGCGCGCTGGGCGATGGCAGCGGCCAATCCGTAATACTCCGCATCACGCTGCGCCGGCGGAACCCGTTCGGCGGTCGACAGGGCGCTAACGGCATTTCCCAAATCCGCCTGCAGGCGCGCCGCCGCCAGGCCGAAGTGGCCCGGATCGACCTCTACGCCATCGAGCAAAACCGCCAGTGCCTCGGCGCGTTGGCCCGATTCGCTCAGCAAGGTGGCCAGAGCACTGCGGCTGTCGTGATGGTAGGGCCAGTCGTGCACGGAGCGGCGCAGGATTTCGATCGCTTCGGTGTTGCGCCCGCGTCCGGCCAGCTCGTAGGCGCGGGCAAGATCGAACGCTTCATCGTTGGTACTGCCCGAGCGGTGCACAACGGTTTCGGCGGGGGTTGCGGGGTCCGTGTGCGCCTGTGCCGTGGCGCTGGCCCGAACAGCTGGCGCATGGGTTGGACCTGGCGCAACCGGGTGCACAGACGCCGCCCTTGTTGGCGCGGCCGTGGACGCCGCGGCAATTGCTGTCGGTCTTGCCATGGGCGAAGGGGCAGGCGCCAAGGCTTCGGGCGTGCGCACGGGCGGCGGCGCCGGCAGCACCGCCGCGGGAGCCGCAGCGGTCGAGCCGAGCGGGGCGGCCGGGTTGGGCAGGTCACGACGCGGGCCGGGCCAATAGCGGCCCGCCAGCACGGCGAGCAAGATTACGGCCAGGATCAGCGCCAACCAAAGTGCCGTGCGCCGCGGGCCCGTCGCGCGTACCGGCGCCGGTGCGCGCACCGAATTCTCGATGGTCGCGGCCATGCCCGCGCCAAGCTGCGGATTTTGTCCGCGCTGGTCCAGGTCGTTGAGCATGCCAATGAGGACGCTCATGGATGCACTCCTTCGCCGGCCCGTACCGCTAGATCGAGGCGCCGCGAGCCCAGAGTGAAACCAATGCGCGCAAGCCAGGCTCGGGCGACCGCGGCCAAGGTGTCCTTGGGCGCGTCGTCGCAGGCGGCGCGCACGTGCGCCGCGTTCACGCTGTGCGCGCCCTGGCCGTAGGCGGCGAGCAGCGCCTTGTGCGCCAAGATGTTGATACGCCGCGGCAGGCCGCGCGCGGCACGGTGGATGGCCCGCGCCGCAGCCTCGCCAAAGAGCAGGCCGCCGCGATATCCGGCCACGGTGACCCGGTGCTGCAGGTAGCAGATCGTTTCCGCCAATGACAGCGTACCCAGCTGGTACTGGAAGGTGATGCGGCTGCGCAGCTGGCGCAGGTTGTCGCGGGCGAGCTGGGCATCGAGTTCGCGCTGGCCAAAGAGCACGACCTGGATGAGCTTGCGTTGTTCGGTCTCCAGGTTGGAGAGCAGGCGCAGCGATTCGAGCGTCTCCACGGGCATCGCCTGGGCTTCGTCCAGGCACACGACGACCTGTTCGCCGCGCGCCGCCGCGCGCAGCAGGGCGCGGTTGATGGCATCGAGCAGGCTGTGATCCGAATCCGGGTTGTGCACGCGGACCTTCAGTTCCATGGCGATGGCCATCAGGAGCGCATGCGGGCTCAGGCAGGGATTGTGGATGTAGGCCGTGCGAAAGCGTCGTTTGGTTTCATTGGCGGCGGCCAGCCGGGCGAGGAAGCGCCGGCACAGCAGGGTCTTGCCCGAGCCCACCTCTCCGGTGATCTTGATGAAGCCCTCGCCCGAGTCCGTCGTCATCAACAAGATGTTGAGCGCGTCGCGCTGCGAGCTCGACGGATAAGCGAAGGCCGTATCCGGGGTGATCGAAAACGGCGCCTTGTCCAAGCCAAAATGTTCGCGGTACATCGCAACCTCACATGGTGTGTGCGGCAAAGTCGCCATCGATGCGGCGCCGGACTTCGTCGCGCGCGGCATCCATCTGCGCGTCGGTCTGCACCACGGTAGGCCGGATCAGGATCACCAGTTCCTGCTTGGTGCGCGAGACCTCTTTGGAGGAAAACAGGTAGCCCACTCCCGGCAAAGCGCCAAGACCCGGGACCCCGGAGTTGGTGTCGGCGCTGTTTACCTTCATCAAACCGCCGATGGCCACGATATTGCCGTCGTGCACGCGTACCACCGTATCGGTCTCCGATACGGTGCTCGATGCCAGCGGCAAGGTGAAGTTACCCAGCGTGCCCAGGTTGACGATCTTGCTGCGCTCGGCCACCGAGGACACCGAGGGGTGCACATGCAGGATCACGCTGCCGTCCTCGTCGATGCTGGGCGTGATGTCCAGGGCGACCCCGGAGAAAAACGGCTGCACGGTTATGGTGGGCGTGATCACCGAATTACTGCCGGTGCCGGTGGCGATGTTGGTGGTGACGCCGGTGACGAAGAAATCATCGGTGCCCACCTTGAGGACGGCCTGCTGATTGTTCATGGCCGCGATGCGCGGGCTCGATAGCACCTGCAGCGTGCCCTGGGTCTGGAGGAATTCGAGCAGGCCGGCAAAATTGTTGGTCTGGAAGGCGATGCCAAAGAGCGCATTGGCGGTGGTGGCGCCCTGCGCGATGCTGGCCCCGGGCGTGGCGGCGAGCAGGTTATCGCTGATGGCGCCCGTGGGCGCAAGCGTGCTGCCGGGCGTGCTCATGCCGGCGGCCGTGCGGGCGCCGGCTCCGGCATGAAAGGCCGCCCAGTTCACGCCGGTCTGCGCCGAACCGTTGAGATCAACCTCGATGATCTTGGATTCGAGGATGATCTGGCGCTCGATGGCCAGGCGCATGGAGCGCAGGTAGCGTTCGACCTGGCGCAGTTCGCGCGGCAGGGCGCGCGCCACGATCACGCCCGATTGCGGCGATATGACCAGCTGGCGGCCATCGGCCGCCGGCACCAGCAGGCGTAGCGAGGCATCGATCTCTGCCCAAAGATCGTTTTTGATCTGCGTGGTGATGCGACTCGATTCCTGGTTGTTGCCGACATTGGAGGAGCTGGGGCTTTGACCGGGATTGGAGCTACTGGGGCTACCCGGCGATCCGCTGTTGGGGTTGAGCGCCAGGGAGCTAGAGGTCACGCGCACTTCGCTGCGGCCGTTCCTGCTTTCCGTGGGATAGTTCACCGCGAAGATGCGCGTTTCCATGCCGGCGCCCTGCACGAAGATCCGGGTTCCTTCCACCTTGTATTCAAAGCCATAGGCCTCGCGCAAGGTCTCCAGCGCCTCGATCAGGCTCACATCCTTGAGCGTGACGGTGATTGGGGTCTTCAGGTCCGGGTCGACGATCATCGAGTAGCGGGTGTCCTTGGCCAGCGCCTCGAAAACCTGGGAGGCCGGCAGGCGCGCTACGTTCAGGTCAAAGCGCGGCTCGGCCGGGGCGCCCGGCAATTTCGCGAGGTTCCATTGCGGCGGCGGTAGCAATTCTCTGGCGAGCTCCGGCGGCACTTGAACTGCGCCGGGCAGCGCGCTTTCGCTCAGCGCGCCCTGGATCTCCGGCAGTACAGTCGCGGGTTTGGGCAGTGTCGGCGGCTGCGTGGCGCAGGCGCCCAGCAGCGCAACGGCCCAGAACAATGCCAGCACGCCGCGCGGCCGCAACAAGATGCGTGGGGGAAACGGGAAGTGCGGGGCCATTTGCGGTCTCCTGATCATGGCGTGCGGCATTGGGCTGCGTCGGTAGCCCGGTCGGTGCAGGCGCTCTTGCGCCGGATGGCCGGCAACTCGTCGACAAGATTGAGCACCACGCGCTCGGCGCCGTGGCGCAACACCAGATTGCTGTCGTTGATGCGTTCGACGCGGGCGGCCGAACCGTCGATCTGCACCGTATCGCCCACGTGCACCGTGCGCCCGCCCACAACGGCCGAGCGCTGCTTGCCCTGCAGCAGGATCATCTGCAGGCGGGTGTCCTCGGGGGCCGCCGTCGTCGCGGCCACGCCTACGTTGGCCGCGCTCGTGCCATAGCCCGGTGGCGGCAGCGTGGGGTCGGCAACGGGTGCCGCGGGCGGCACGGCGGCGGCCAATGCCGCGGCACTGCACGGTTCTTGCACCAGAATCAGGAGCAGTGCGACTACCGCAGTGTGCGTCACAATGCGAGCCATGCCGGATCCTGCGAAAGTGTGAACAGTTCGATCTTGGTCACGGGTATTCCCCGGGTGGGCTCGACGTTGAGGGATAGCGCGCGCCAGTACACGCGATACGGGGCGTGTTCCAGGGCCTGCAGATAGCCGATCAAGTCCAGGTAGCGACCTTCCACCGTGATCTGTAATCCGTGCTGGTACAGGCCGATGGCTGGTTTGCCGGGTGCGGCATTGGTTGCCGTGGCGCCGCCCGCGCCGACCAGGACCGGGGGCAGGGTGTTCATCGCCACTACGTTCATTTGTGGGAACTTGTCCAACATGGCGGCCAGCTGGCGCGGCATTTGCTCGGGACTGATCAGGTCGGCCTCGGCTGCGCGCAGCGTGGCCTCGACGGCCTGGCGGCGCGCATCGAGCGCGTTTTTGCGCGCCTGGCCGGCGGCGCCGGCGCTGTTAGCGCCCGATTCAATCGCGCCATGCAGCTGGTCCAGCTCCGCGCGCGCGCTGGTCAACTCCGCCTGCACGCGCAACGTCTGCGCGCGCAGAGGTGCCAGGGTCACACGGTCGGCGATCGCGCCGATGCCCATGAGCGCCGCAGCCAGCACCAGCAGGCGCTCGCGTGGCTTGCGCCGGCGCCACCAGGATGCCAGGCGAGCTTTCACTTGGCCGCTCCTGGCGTTGGGATGCCGCCAGTCTTACCGGTGTCGGCCAGCACGAGTCGTGCAGGCGTGACGATACGGAAGGCGAGATCGCGCGGCTTGCCCGCACCATCGGCTTCCCCAGCCTTGAGTTCGACCGAGTCAAAACGCGTCCCGGCAAAGTGCGCCTCGCTGGCCAGCGCATGCACGAGCGCCGGCAGGCGTGTGGCATCGATGGCCCGGCCCTCCAGCGCCATGGCATCGGTGGTGTTATCCAGATTGATCCCGGTGTACCAGATGCCGGGGGCCGTGGCGCGGCCAAAGGCGCGCAGCTCTTCGGTGAATCCGCGGGTACGACCCAGTTTGCCGCTGGTCAGCTGGACAGCGACCGATTCCAGGGCGGCGACCTCGCGTTCCTGCTGATCCAGTTGCGCCAGGAAGGTGCTGCTCGAGCCGGCAATGCTGTTTTGGGCGACGCGCAGCCGCTCGGATTCGGCCAGGGTGCGTGCCAGTTCGGCGCGCGCCTCGTTCAGCGTGCGCCACTGCGTCCATCCCATGGCGCCTAATGCCACGCCAACCAGAACCAGACCGATGAGGGCAAGGCGCGCGGTGCCATCGGACGTTTGCTCCGGGGATTTGCGTTCAAGCAGATTGATGTATTGCGTCATGTCCGGTCCGTAGGCTGGGGTACGCGCCGGGCGTTACGCGGCCTTTTTCCAGGGCAGCAGCCAATTGGGCAGACCCAGCGTGGCGGCCGGGCGCGCGTTGCGCCCGAGGTGATCGCGCAGCGCCACGCCCAGGGCCAACATCATCGCGCCACTCATGGGCGCTTCGGCGTCGCGCAAACTCACCTGCAGGGCCTGCGCATTTGCCACCACCATGTACGGATCGAACAGCGCCGTGGGCACTTCCGCCTGTTCCTGGATGGCGCGGGCGAACAAGGAAGCGTGAACGTGCGCGCCCACCGTGAGGCCGGTGACATCCGGAAGGTGCGACTGGCGCACAAAGACTTCGAGCGAACGCTGCACGTTGCTGGCAACGCGGTCGGCCAGGTGCTCGGGTTCCTCTTCGTTCAGGCTGCCGTAGCCGGGCAGCTGCATGCGCCGTGCAAAGCACAACTCATCGGCAAGCTGCACCGTCAGCAGCGAACTGCTCTGGTCAAAGGACAGGAAGCCGCGGCATCCGGTCTGCCCTTCGCCGCTGCCCAGCAGGTTGCGCTGGGCCATCTCGGGAATATCGACGACCTCCACGGCGATGCCGGCCGCCGCCAAGGGTGTCGCGACGCGCTCGACGTCAGCACGCCGCGCGGCGATGACCAGCATTCCGGCGGCGGGCGCGCTTGCACTACCGGCCTCGCGGCGCTGTGGCAGGCGTAGGAAATCAAATGCCGCCTCCTCGGGCGGGTACTGCAGCGAGCCGCGCAGTTGCCAGCGCAGGGCATCGCGCATTTCCTCTTCGGGCACCGCCGGGGGGGTACTGGTGGGGAGGATCTCATAGCTGCCGCCGGGCAGGGCCAGCAATACGCGCGCGCCCTGCAGAAAGCCGCCCTCGGCCAGCGCGCGCACCGCCGCACCCGGACCATGCTCGCGTTCAAAGCTGTGCTCGCGCGCCTCTTCGACCACCGGCAGAGGCACCGCAGCGCGCACACGCACAGCGGCAATGCCGTTGTGCGTCAGGTGCACCCCCACGTTGGCCGCGCTCGCGCGCCCGCCCGCGGTGGCACCCCGCACGAGCTGCGCCAGCCAACTCTTGTCAGACATCACCCGCCCCTAAATTCATTTTCGATAGGCGAACTAGCCCATCTCTAGTAGTCCTTGCATCCTAGGGGTCGTTACCGGTCCTTAATGCCCGGAAAAGTCGGCGAATTCACGCCGCCTTCATGGGTATCGGTGGCATTGGCGCGGATTGATGACCATTCCACGCCAAGCGGCTGGGCAAGCCGCGACGTAAAGCGCTCCACGAATGTTCAAAAATGCTCGGAGCGATACAGGATGGGACTGGTTCCACTCATGCCGAAGGTGGCCGTGGCGCTGGGATTGCCCACCGTACCCGTCCAGTTGTACTGCAGCCAGCTCGGTACGGATCCGGTGACCGTCACCGTGCCCAGGTTGCCGGCGCCGCTGGCTTTGAGCCAGAGGTTGAAGTTGCCGGCAAAGCCGGCGACCAGGTTGCTGTCGGTGCCCACGACCCCGCCTTGGAGATATTTGTAAATGGCAACGGGTGCGGCACCGGCGCAGCCGGCGCCACTGTTGCCCGGGTTGCCCGTATCGCGTACGCAGGTGGCCGTTGCCGCCAGCGTGCCGCTGGTGATCTGAATGCTGGCGTGGGTGCAGGTATCGGAGGTGTTGCGTTGCCAGCCGGCGATCGCGCTCCGCCAATATTCGACCTGGAACGGTACGGGCAGGTCAGTGGTCTCCGGGCCGATTGCGTTGCTCATGCGCGCGCGCCCTTGGTACAGGGTCGCCGTTGCCGAGGTCACTGCCGTGGCGCTGGCCATGGTGGCGCCATCGGCATCGACCGGCAAGGCCAATATCGTCACGCTGGTGGGCGCGGCCGGGGTGGCGGGCGCGCTCACGTTCTGGCTGGCACTTACGCTGGCAAGGCCGTTGCTCCAGGTGCCGCTTGGGGCGGTTGCGCCGCCGTTCAAGGTCGAGCCTGCCGGGGCGCCGCTGGCCGTGAAGACGAAATTTCCCCAGCTCGTGAGCACCAGCTTGGCGAGCGTCCCCGTGTAGTTTTGCGTAGTGGCGTTGGCGGCGTTTTGCGCGGTGAGCGTGAATGGCGTGGAAAAGTCCTCGCCAAAATAGGTGAAACCGTTGCACGCCGCCACCGGTGCGCCGGCGGTCGCGGCAAAGTGATCGGGCACGAATCGGCCGATGGTGGCCGCGCTTGAACACACGTAATAGCCGGCGCAGCTTGCCGCGGTGCCGTCGCCCGCGTCGACTGCGGCAAAGGTGGTGTCTTGCAATGCAACGCTGGCGGAGCCTACCTCGCTGTAGGTGGCGGTCGTGGAGACGAGCGACCCCGAAATCGCGCTGGCGCTGCCGATGCTAAACGTTCCGGTAACACTGGCGGGGCTGATCGCGGCGATGGTGCTGACGCTCACGGCGCCGTTGTAGTTGCTGGTGATTGCCGGACTGGCGGCGCCGCTGTAGGCGGTGACGGTCAGCGTGAAGGGCTGGCCGGCTTTGTGCACTGGCGTGCCGCTGCTCACCGAGCTGTTAAGGATATTGGATGTGCCCGGCGTGCTGGGCGTGGCATCGCTGGCCTGCACCGACAGGGCAGCGGGTTTGACCGCGAAGTTATCGCTGGAGCACCCCGTCACAGTGACCGTGCCGGTGGCCGGATAGCGCAGGCGTACGCGCACATCGCGCCAGGCATTGCTCACGGCGCCTATCGACGCGCTCAGTTTGCCGCTGGCGAGCGTCATGGTGCCGATGGTGAGCGCGGTCGAGCTTGTAGGACAGCCATTGGAATCAAGCGCAACGCCGGTTGCGGTGTTGGCCAGCAGGTCCACCAGCACGGCGCCATTGAAGGTCGTGTCCTGTGCCGTTCGGGCGCTGTTCAGGGCATACAGGTCCAGGTTGAAGGACACGCCGGCGGTCTTGGTGCCGATCTTGCCGCTCGTAGCCGAAGAGCCGGTATCGACCGCATTGAACGCGGAAGGACCCGAACCGCCGCTGCCGCCGCAGGCGGCGTACGAGGAATACAGATACTGGTTGCTGTCGCCGCCACCAGAATATTGGATCTGGCTGTTGTTCCCCAGCGAGACGCTGCCGCCGGTAACGATCGCGCCAGTGATTTGCCCATTGTTGCCAAAGGAAACGGTCGAATTGCTGTACGGGCTGTAGACCAGCCCTTTGAAGGTTGCGTTGTTGCCCAGATTGAAGGACGCCCCCGAGTACAACAGGATCGTCAGATTGCGGCCGTTGTTGCCGTTGTCGCCGCCGCCACCCGAATTGTTGATGCTCGCGTTATTGATATTGCCGGCGCCAAAACTCGCGCCGATATAGATCGTCACGGCGCCGTTGTTGTTGTCGTTGCCGTTGGAATTGATGCTCAGGGTGAAGCCCTGGCCAAAATTCAGGGTGTTGATGTAGTAGGTGCCCGCCGTGAGCACCAGGTTTCCCGAAGCCGTCACCGTGTTGTAGGTGCCGGGCGCCAGCGTTGCGCCGCTGGCCACGGTGGGCGAGGTCCCTCCGCTGGGAAAACTCGCAGGCGACAGGGGCGAGAGCGTTACCCCCGTCACGGTGGATTGCACGCCGGTGTAGGAATCGAGGGAGTTGCCGCTGCCCGTGATGTTGTTGCCATTGATGGTTCCGTTATTGCCGATGGAAAGCCCGGCCCCACCGTAGAGGGCGAAGTTGCACTGGTTGTTGTTGTAGTTTCCGTCGGCCCATGCCGGGACGACGGCGGCGCTGGCGACGCCCAGGGCGCACCACGCGGCCAGGCGCACCCACAATGGCAGGCGGGGTCGGCGCGAGGCGGCAATATCGGCGTTCTTATCGGGACTGCGGGCAACTCGGATCATGGGTGCTCCTGCGCGTCGTTTTCTCAACTGCATGCGTAGCTGGGTGCAAGGCCGTAGGGGTTCTTGCAATTTTCCACGCGGGCCTCGAGCTGGCGCTCAACGTAGCTGGCAGTGCCGGGAGTGCCCAGGGTCGCGGTTGCGGTGAACAGGTAGATCGCCACGCGCTGGCCACCTTCTTCGTAGTAATTGGCGGGATTGGGCGGGTAACGGGTGCACGTCACCGTCAGGGTGAATCCGCCGAAGGCCGCCGGCAGGGTCGGCGATGCGCCGGCGGGAAAGCAGTCGGGCGGCGTGGTGATCGCCCCCCAGATCGCCTGGCGCGGATCGAGCTCCTGGTAGGCCGCCCACTCCAGGCCGGCGTTGGCCGCTTCATACGAGCGCACCCCCTGGATGGCCATCGCGCTGCTGGCCTGGGAATTGGCGCCGATGCTCACGATGAACGCGGCAAAGGCGCCTAGCACGACCAGCAGGAACAGCGCGGCGATGAAGGCAAAGCCGCGTTGTTGCCCGGCTGTCGGCGCGCCGCGGGCGGCTTTACGGACCATTGGGCGTCTCCACCTGCGAATACAAGGTCACCGCTTCGCCGCTGCGCGTCAGCTGCAGGTTCACCTGGATGGCGTTGAGGTCCACTTGCGAGGTCCCTGGTGTGAAGGCGCAGGCGCTCAGGTCGTTGAGCACCAGGCTCTGGCTCGCGCCCGACAACGGCGCCGCGCCCACCGACGTCGGCTGGGATGCCTGGGGCGTGTAGCCGTAATAGCGCGTGATCGTCCCGCTGCCATTGGCGTTGGGCGTGCACACATAGCTCACCGCCGTGGTAAAAACATAGAAGCGGTGGGTGGGTGAGCTCGCCGGCCAGGCGCTGCCCGCGGTGAACTGCAAACTGGAAAGGCCGCTGCCGATGCTGGTGACCGTGCGCACGTTGTTGCCGCCATACAGGTTCAGGTTGCCAAAGCCCATGTTCATGATGGCGAGCTTGGCGCCGGCGGGCACGTTGATGGTCGGGCCCAGGATCTGGAAGGAGTTGTCGTTGACATTGGAAAAATCCAGCGGATCGTTTTGCGTCGGATCGCTGTTGGACGCAGCCGCGCGGTACCGGCCAAAGGCCTGGACCGGCACGAACTCCAGGAAGTAGCTGCCGTTACTGCTGGCAACGCGCGCCGAGTTCGGAACCGCACCTTGCAGCTCGCGCGTCATGCGTCGTACGACGAGGTCGGCGGCGTCGGTCAGGGCGGCGCGGTTGATGCTTTGGAAGTACGCGGCCACGGGATTGGCGATGAACACCGCCACCGTCGCACCCAATATGCCGATGATCATGATGACGACGATCAGCTCGACCAGGGTAAAGCCGGCCGCGTGCGGTGCTCGCCGCAATGCGGTGCGGCCGCCAAGGGCGTTGCGCTCAGGGTGCATACATCGCCCGAAAACTGCTGATGGTGAAGGGCTCGCCGTTGGGGCTCGTGACCGTCACGCTGACCAGCAGGCCGTCGCTGGCGGGAACGACATTGGTCCCGCTGCCCAGGGCCTGCTGTGCGGCGGCGACACTGGCCGAATACGAGCCCAGACCCGCAATGACCGTGCCGTCGGGCGTGACGATGCCGCTTTCGCTGTACCCGGCGTAGTCGTTGGGGTTGTTGAAGGGCAGCACTGTGCCGGCGCGGCTCTCGCCGGCTTCCGGGCCGATCGCATCGTCCGGGCCGGTCGGGTTGTACGAATTCTTCTGGTGGTAGGGGACGGCATCGATCTCCTGAACCAGGGCTTCGCCCACCGCCAAGCTCTGGCGGCGCACCAGAGGGTCTCCGGAGCCGGCAACGGAGAGCGCCAGCAGGTTGACCACGGCGGTGACGGCGATCGAGACGATCAGGATGAACATGATCACCTCGACCAGGGTGACCCCCGCTTGCCTACGAGCGCTGCACATAGCCGGTATCCGGTTGTACGGTGACGGTGTACTGCGCGCCGGTGGAGCTGGTGGCCACGAGCTGGACCGGGGTTGCCGCCGAGGGACTGCCCAAGCCGTTGAAGGTGAACTGGGTCACATTGGAGCTGAGCGAAACCGTGGACGGGCCCGTGATATCCAGGGCGCCGCCCGCCGGCTGCTGCAGGGGTTGGGTGCACGGGTTGGCCGCATCGAGGCAGGCGTACAGGTGGTTGCTGCTCGCGGCGATGTTGACGTAGACCACACGGCGCTGGGCGATAGCCGCCTTTTGCGCAAAGCGCAGGCTGCTGGCGAGTTCATCGGCAAAGCCCTGCGCGTTGACGTCTCCGACGCTACCGAGTTTGACCATCGCGGTGAAAGAGAGGATGCCCGCTATCAGCAGTACGACGATGAGTTCGAGCAGCGTGAAACCCAGTTGGCGCGGGCGCGCCGCGGGCTTGCAAGAATTCTTGTGCTGTCGTGGATTCATCGCTTCCGCTGCGCGCATGAAAGGGAAACGGCGCGCCCGATGTTGCCGGCGCGCCGTTTTCGGGGCGGTCAGACGCCGGGCCCGCGCGGGGCGCAGCGCGGCCGGACGCCTTTAGCAGACTGGATTGGACGAGAGCGTCACCGTCGCCCCGGTGGTGGCCGTTGCTTGTGTGTAGGTCACCGTGCAGGTACCCGAGGGCGCGCCGTAGGGCGTGATCGTCTGCGGGCTCGTCCCCATGGCCGAGATTGTCACCTGGTCAGCGTTACCGGTGGCGGAGACGGTCGGATCCAGGCCAGCGGCAAACACGATTCCCGTTGCGCTTACATCCGGATACCCGTAGATGGTCGTGATCGTGTGCGCCGCATTGCCGTCGTAGCTCACTGAGCCCGTGGCACCAAGGTTGTTGCGCACCAGCGAGGCGGCATAGGTCATCTGGTTTGCCGCGCGCATAGAGCCGTATATCGCGTTGATCTTGGCAAGGCGTGCATCCGAGCCCATGTTGATGAACTTGGGCAGGGCCAGGGCAGAGAGAATTCCGAGTATCAGGATGACGACAATCAGTTCCACCAGGGTGAAACCGGCTTGGCGCGGCTGGAGCTTGCGATTGTTCATGGTGGTCCTTAACGGTCGTTCGGGTCAGGTAAATGAAATCGAATCGGCAAATTCTGGGGAGAAGTCTGCGGGGCGGCGGACTAGCCTGATCGGGGGATAAGGTGGCGGCGCCGGGGCGAATTCGCCGGTTTTCCCCTACTGGTGACGCAGGACTACGCGGGAGAGGTCCCACATTGGCAGAAATACGCCCAGGGCAATGACCAGGACCATGGCCCCCAGCATCAGGATGAGAATGGGTTCTATCTGGGCGGCCAGGCCGCGCACCGCGAACTCAACCTCCTTTTGATAAAAGTCGGCAACCTCGTTCATCATTTCGCCCATGGCGCCAGTTTCTTCGCCCACGCCGATCATCTGCAGGATCGTCGGGGTGAATACGCCCGTGCTGCGCGCCGCGCGCACCAGCGATTCGCCGCGCTCGGCGGCGGCGCGCATCTCGCGGATGCGCCGGGTCAACACCAGGTTGTCGGTGGTATCCAGCGCGACCTGGAGCGCGTCGACCACAGGGACACCGGCGCTGAGCGCCAGGCCAAAACTCTTGGTAAAGCGCGCCAGGGCCGCCTTGCGCGCCAGCGCGCCAAAGACCGGCAGGCGCAGCAGCAGGCCGTCGCGCACCTCGCGGCCCCGTTCGGTGCGCAGCGCCGCGCCGATACCGACGGCCAGCAGCACGGCGGCCCCGAGCAGCACCGGCCAGCTGTGCACGGTGAAGTCCGATGTGGCGATCAGGATCCGCGTGAAGATCGGCAAGTCGGCGTGAAAGCCTTGATAGACCTTGGCAAAGGCCGGAATGACGAAGATGTTCACCGCGATCAGGGCAGCTACCGCTGTCGCGATGACGAAGATCGGGTAGCGCAGGGCAGAGCCCACCTGCTCGCGGTTGTCGCGCTCAAAACTCATCTGCACGTACAGGCCCTGGAAGACCTCGGGTAGCCGGCCGGTGACTTCGCCCACCTTTACCATGCTCACCATGTAGGGCGAAAACACGCCTTCCTCGCGTTGCATCGAGGCCGATAGCTGCCGCCCGCCCTCCAATTGCAGCTGCAGGCTGCCCAGCACCTGGCCAAAGCGCCGGTTGGTGGCCGATTCCTGCAGGCCGCGCAGGGCGCGCAGTATGGGTACGCCCGCGCGCAGCAGCGTCGTCATCTGCCGGCAAAAGAGCATCAGGTCATCGGGTTTTACCTTGTTGCCCAGCAGATTGTCGCTGAGCCAATCCCCGCCTTCCTCGCCCGCCGCCTTGGGCTGGGCGCGTACCAGCAGCAAGCCCTGCGCGGCCAGCGCATCGGCCAGCGTTGCGCTGTCGGGCGATTCGAGCACACCCTCGACGCTGGCGCCGGTGGAATCGCGCGCGAAATACTGGAAGGTTCCCATCGACTACCGCGATGCCGTATGGGTCGACATGGCCTCAGGCCGTTTCGGCGCCGCGGCCGAGCATGCGCATGGCTTCGGCCACGCTGGTCTTGCCTTCGAGCACCAGCGAACAAACATGGTGCGAGAGCGACAGCGCGCCGATCTGCTGGTGCGCGGCCTCGGTGTACCGATGCGGGTCGCCGCTGTTGAATGCGGCCACAACGGCCGGGGTCATCTCCAGCATCTCGTAGGCGCCCAGGCGCCCCAGGTAGCCGGTGTTGTTGCAGTGGATGCAGCCCGTGCCGCGCGCCAGACGCGTGGTGTCGCTGGCGCCGCACCAGGTGCGCAGGAACGTGTCCTCCTGGGCATTAGCGTGATAAGGTACCTTGCACTCCGGGCACACGCCGCGCAACAGGCGCTGGGCGAGCACCATGCGCAGCGAGGTGGCGATCAGAAAGCGCGGCGCGCCCATGTCCAGGAGGCGCAGGGGCGTGGAGCTGGCGTCGTTGGTGTGCAGGGTCGAGAGCACCATGTGCCCTGTCATGGCCGCACGCAGTCCGGTTTCCACCGTGTCCTTGTCGCGCATCTCGCCCACGAGGACGATGTCCGGATCCTGGCGCAGGGTCGAGCGCAGCACGGTGGCAAAACTCAGGCCGATCTTTTCGTTGATCTGCACCTGGGTGATTCCCGGCAACCGGTACTCCACGGGGTCCTCCACCGTCACGATCTTGGTGGTGGGCGAATTCATCTCGGCCAGCGCGCCGTATAGCGTGGTGGTTTTGCCCGAACCGGTGGGGCCCGTGACCAGCAGCATGCCGGGCGCGCCGCTGATGTACTCGCGCACGCGCCGCAGAATCGCCTCGGGCATGCCGATCCGATCGAGCGAGAGCAGCCCGCCTTGCTGCGGCAGCAGACGCAGCACGACGGACTCGCCGTATTGCGTGGGCATGGTCGAGATGCGCATATCGATGGGCTGGTTGCGTGCCCGCGCCAGGAAGCGCCCGTCCTGGGGCAGACGCCGCTCGGCGATGTCCAGGCCGGCGCTGAGCTTGAGTTTTTGCACGACGGCGGGCGCGATCCGGCTCTCGGCCTCGGTATGCACCACCAGCGAGCCATCGACGCGAAAACGGATCTGCACCTTGCGTTCCATCGGCTCGATGTGAATGTCCGAGGCGCGCGCGCGCACGGCATCGTCAAACAAGGTTTGCAGCAGCTTGGTGACCGGCGCGTCGTCCACGGCCGCAGCGGCCGCTTCCGTATCAAAGCCGATGTCCTCTTCGAGCTTGCGCGCCAGGCCGATGATCTGGTCACTCTTGGCGTGCAGCAGATCGAGCACGTTGTTCAGGCGCGATTCGGTTACGACCACCAGATCCACATCGCGGCGCAACAGGCGCTGGATCTCGTCGAAGGCCTGGTAGTCGCTCGGGTCAACCATGCCCACGCGCACCGCGCTGCCCGTGTCATCGATGGGCAGGGCGCGAAAGCGCCGCGCCTGCGCCTCGGTCAGTACCTTTGCAATGTGCGGCGCGACCAGATCCAGTGTGAGATCGAGGTAGGGCACGCGCATCTGTTGGGCCAGAGCACGCGCGATCACATCTTCCGTGGAAAAGCCGTCCTCGATCAGGATACGGCCCAGGCGTCGCCCGGAGCGCTTCTGGTCAGCCAGCGCCAGCGTGAGTTGCTCGGGGGTGATGACGTTTTGCGCCACCAGCATGTCGCCCAGGCGCAGGCGTTGCCGTTCGCGTGGCTTGACGCCAGCCGGCGCGCGGCCTGGCGCAACGCCCTGTTGGGCCAGGGTCTGCCGGGCCACGTTCTGTATGGCCGCTTGTTCTCTTGGATCGTCGAATTTCACGCCAATTCCGTTCGCCGCGGTAACTCCCGGATCATGCCGCTGGGCCTGGGCCGATGGTGGGTGGAATTGCCGCGCTCGCGCGCGCTAATCCGGATGATTGATAGGGATTTGGTAAGGCGCATGCAAAGCGCCCCGGCAAGGCCTTGGCACGGCCCGGGGCGGCGGGTCAGCAACCCGCTTTGCCCTTGCCGTCGGAATTGACGAGGTCGACCGTTGGCTGCGCGTCGGCAGCCAGGGGCGCGACGTAGACGATGCTGCAGTTGGCGGGGGCGCCATTGAGCGAAATGATGATTCGATCGCCTGCATTGGCGCCACCTTCGCTAAGGCTGATCTGGTCGTTGACGATATCCAGGCCCGTTGCGGCAACGATGCCCGTTGCCGTCGCCGCTGGGTACCCATACACCGTGCCGATCGTGGTGCCATCGACGTTGACCGTGCCGCTGACGCCGGTCTGGTTGCGCACCTGCGCCGCCGCCCGGGTGATCTGCGCCGCGGTGCGCACCGAGCCATAGATGGTCTGCTGTCGTGCGGCGCGCTCCTCCGAGCCATGATTCCAGAGGCGTGGTATGGCCAGGGCCAGAACGGTGGCCAGAAAGAGAATGGCGACAACGAGTTCGACCAGGGTGAAGCCGTCCTGTGTGCGAGCCATGGCGTGCACACAGGCACGGGTTTTGGTGGGTATCTTCATGGGAATCGAGCCGCCCTTTTTTGGTGCATTGAAAATCGGTGCCCTTACCCAACTCCTGGGATTCATTGGGCAAAACCACCGCAACGTGGGGAACAGACTGGGAAAACGCCCGCAATCGCTGCGATACGGGTGTCATTTTCGATGGTCCAACGCTTTCGCATACCGTAAATATGTAGTCTTTGTTTGCGCAATTTGCGCCTAAAGATTTCCCGCGGCGCGCCGGGGGGGTGGCGGGCGCATCGATAAAATCGCCAAGGAATCAGGGGCCATCGGGTGTAGGCCAAAATGTTGGAAATGGGAGTGGAGGATGGAGAAGCAGGTCATTGGAAGGCAGGTGATTGCTACGCCGGCTGCGCCAGCGGCGATCGGCACGTATTCGCAGGCGGTAAAGACCGGATTGGTGGTGTTCCTGTCCGGGCAGATCGGTCTTGATCCGGTGACCAAGGAAATTGTCCCAGGTGAATTCGAAGCCCAGGTGCGTCAGGCTTTTGCCAACCTGGACGCGGTCGCGCGTGCGGCCGGCGGATCGCTCGCCGACGTGGTCAAGTTTTCCTTGTTTCTCACCGACCTGGGGCAGTTTGCCAAAGTCAACGAGATCATGGCCGAGCTGTTGGCGGCCCCGTACCCGGCGCGCTCAACGGTCGGTGTGGCCAGCCTGCCGCGCGGTGCGCAATTTGAGGTTGATGCCATCCTGGTGACGAGCGTGTGACCACCACCGCCCAGCGCCTGGCCGCGATCGGCCTGGTGCGTGACTGGGATTTTCTCCTGCATTTGCCGTTGCGCTACGTCGATGAGACGCGCGTGGTGGCCATCGATGCGCTGCAGGCCGGCGAACCGGCGCTGGTGCAGGGGGAAATAGTCGATGTGCAGATCCTCGTGCGGCGGCGCCGGCAGTTGCTGGCGCGCGTGCGCGACGGCAGCGGCGAGTTGCTCCTGCGCTGGGTGCATTTTTATCCGTCGATGCAGGCGCGCCTGGTTCCCGGGCGTTTGCTACGCGCCCTCGGCGCGCCGCGCGCCGGACCGGCCGGCATCGAGATGGTGCATCCGCAGATTCGCATCACCGAGGAGTCCGCTCCCTTGGCCGCACAACTCACGCCGGTGTACCCGAGCGTGGAAGGCGTTCCCCAGGCCTGGCTGCGCCGTCGGATTGAACGGGCGCTTTCCCAGGCGCCGGGCGCTGATCCCCTGCCGGCCAGCGTGCGCAGCCAGATGCAGTTGATGGACCTTGCACCGGCACTGCGCCAGTTGCACCAGCCGGCCGCCCATCAAGGCGCCCCGCATGCCCAGCTGCAGGAGGCGGCCCTAACGCGGCTGCGCTTTGACGAGTTGCTGGCCCAGCAACTGGCGCTGCGCCAGGCGCGCGCGCGCCGGCGTCGCGATGGCGCACTGCCGCTGGCAGGGGCGGGCCATCTTACGCAGGCGCTGCGCCAGTCGCTGCCCTTTGCTCTCACCAGGGACCAGGAGCAGGTCTGGGCGGAAATCGCGCATGATCTGGCAGGCACCGCGCCCATGCATCGACTGCTCCAGGGCGACGTGGGCAGTGGCAAAACGATCGTTGCGGCCCTGGCGGCGGCCCGCGCCATCGAGGCCGGGTGCCAGGCAGCGCTGATGGCACCCACCGAAATCCTCGCCGACCAGCACTTCCAGCGCATTGCCGCGCTGCTTGCGCCCCTGGGCGTGCGCGTCACCTGGCTCGCGGGTCGGGCGCGCGAAAGCCAGCGCCGCGCGGCGCTGGCGGACATTGAATCGGGCGCGGCCGGCCTCATCGTCGGCACGCATGCCCTGATCCAGGAGTCGGTGCGTTTTTCCCGCCTGGCCCTGGCGATCGTCGACGAGCAGCACCGCTTTGGCGTGCAGCAGCGCCTGGCCCTGCGCCAGGGCAGCGCCGCGCCGCACCTGCTGATGCTCAGCGCAACGCCTATTCCGCGCTCCCTGGCGATGAGCTACTTCTCCGATCTGGATGTATCCGTGATCCGCACGATGCCACCCGGGCGCCAGCCGGTGCGCACCAAGCTCATCGCTGGAGAACGGCGCGACGAGGTGCTCGCGGCGATCCGCGCCGAAGTGGCGGCGGGGCGCCAGGCCTACTGGGTATGTCCGTTGGTGGAGGAGAGCGAAGAGATCGAGGCCACCGCAGCGGTGCAGATGGTGGCGCGCACGCGCGAGATGCTGCCCGATCTGCGCATCGGCTTGCTCCACGGGCAAATGGCTCCTTCGGAGAAAAAGTCAGTGATGGAGCAATTTGCCGGGCGCGCGATCGATGTGCTGGTGGCCACCACCGTGGTCGAGGTCGGCATCGACGTGGCCAACGCGAGCCTGATGGTGGTCGAGCATGCGCAACGCTTTGGCCTGGCAACCCTGCACCAGCTGCGCGGCCGCGTCGGCCGGGGCGCGGCGCAAAGCACCTGCGTGCTCCTATTCGACGAGCCGCTCTCGGACCTGGCGCGGGCCCGTCTGCGCGTGCTCTACGAGAGCCATGACGGCTTTGAAATCGCGCAGGCCGATTTGCGCCTGCGCGGTCCGGGCGAGTTGCTGGGTGCGCGTCAGTGGGGCCTGCCGATGCTGCGGGTGGCGGACCTGGAGCGCGATGCCCACTGGCTCGATTCGGTGCGCAGCGTGGCCGATGCGCTGCTGGCGCAGGATCCGGCCACGGCGGCGCAACTGGTCGAGCGCTGGTTTGCTGGCGCCAGCCGCTACCTTGGCGCCTGAACCAGGACCCATCGAGCGCGCGATAATCGGCGCATGACCTTGACCGAACTTCGCTACATCGTGGCGCTGGCCCGCGAGCGCCACTTTGGGCGCGCCGCGCAGGCCTGCCATGCGAGTCAGCCGACCGTGTCCGTGGCCATACGCAAGCTCGAGCAGGAACTGGGCGTGCGTCTGTTCGAGCGTGGCGCGGGTGATGTCACCCTCACTTCCCATGGTGTGCGCATCGTCGACCAGGCGCAACGCATCCTGGACGGCGCCGCGGAAATCCGCCAGATCGCCCGCCTGGGTGCCGACCCGCTCAATGGACCGCTGCGCCTGGCGGCGATCTACACCATCGGCCCTTACCTGTTGCCGGCGCTGGTGCGCCAGCTGCTGCGCGATGTGCCGCAGATGCCCTTGCTGCTGAATGAAGATTTCACGGTGCGGCTGCTGGAGATGCTCAAGAACGGGCAGATCGATGCGGCCGTGCTGGCCCTGCCGCTGCCCGATGCCGGGCTGGTCCTGCAGCCGCTGTACGACGAACCCTTTGTCGTGGCCGTACCGCGCACCCATCCCTGGGCCCGGCGCAAGTCCATCGGGGTGCACGAATTGTCGAGTCAGACCAACCTGCTGCTGGGCAGCGGCCACTGTTTTCGCGACCAGGTTCTGGACGCCTGCCCGGAGCTGGACCGGCCCGGTGCCATCGACGGCGCGCAAAAGCCCGTGGAAGGGTCCTCGCTTGAGACCATCCGCCAGATGGTGGCATCGGGCATCGGCGTGGCGGTGCTGCCCATCACCTCCATGCCGGCGCAGGCCCAGCGTGACGCGCTCATCGCCTATCTGCCATTTCGCCGCCCGGCGCCCAGCCGCCGCGTCGTGCTGGCCTGGCGCAAGAGCTTTACCCGAACGCCTGCCATGCACGCCCTTTGCAGCGCGGTGCAGCGCTGCGCACTGCCCGGCGCGGTTGTGCTCACGCCGTCCGCCCGGGACTACGAGGCGGCAATTGTATGAGCGCAAGCCCCGTGACCGCATTGGCAAAACCCGCGGCGCGCGCCGGGGTCGGCGACCCGCGTTGGTTGCGCTATGTGCGCCTGACCCGGCTGGACAAGCCCATCGGTATCTATCTGTTGCTGTGGCCCACGCTCGATGCGCTGTGGTTGTGCGCCGGGGGCTGGCCCGGATGGCGCCTGGTACTGATCTTCGTTGCCGGAACTGTTCTGACGCGTTCCGCCGGTTGTGCCGTCAACGACCTTGCCGACCGAAAGTTCGATGCGCACGTGGAGCGCACCAGTGCGCGGCCCCTGGCGCAAGGACAAATGCGCAGCGCAGAGGCCATCGCCTTGGCCATCGTGCTCGCCGCTTTGGCGGCGGCCACGCTGCCACTTTTGGATCGTGCCGTCCTACCCTTGGCGTTTGTGGCGGTTCTGGTGGCCATCAGCTATCCGTTTTTCAAGCGCTTTTTTCCGATTCCGCAGGCCTATTTGGGTATCGCCTTTTCGTTTGGCATTCCTATGGCCAGCGCCGCGGTGCTGGGCTCGGTGAGCACGCATGCCTGGTGGCTGTTCGTGGCCAACCTGTTCTGGGTGGTGGCCTACGATACGGAGTACGCGATGGTCGACCGGCGCGATGACCTGCGCATAGGCTTACGCTCCTCGGCAATATTTTTCGGTCGCGCCGACCTTGCAGCAATTGCGACCTGTTACCTGGTCTACCTGGTGGCGCTGGCTTTGATTGGGCGCAGCGCCGGCCTCGGCGTGGTCTTTGCCGCTGGCTGGCTGGTGGCTTCGTCCTGCGCGCTGGCGCATCTTTGGTGGATCCGCGGGCGCGATCCGGCGCAGTGCCTGCGCGCGTTTCGCCACAACCATTGGTTGGGTCTGGCGCTTTTTTGCGCTATCGCCGCCGACTACGCATTGCGCTGACGCGCCTCAATTTCCATATTCGCGGGCCATCTCGCGGCTGCGGGCTAGCGCGGCGAAGGCCGCGGCGCCGATCGTCGCGCCCACCTGCGCACTGTGCAAGTGGGCAAGTGCCGCGGCCGTGGTGCCACCCTTGGAAGTGACCCGCTCGCGCAGCAGGGCGACATCCTCGGCCGATTGCACCGCCAATTGGGAAGCGCCCACGAAGGTCTGCACGGCAAATTGGCGCGCCTGGTCCGTCTCCATGCCCATCTGGCGTGCTGCGTCTTGCAGCGCCTCGATGAAGTAAAACACGTAGGCCGGACCGCTGCCCGAGATTGCCGTGACGGCATCGAGCATGTCCTCCTGGGGCAGCCAGACCGCCTGCCCGATCCCCTGGAGTACGCGCGTGGCGCTGGCGCGCTGTGCATCGTCCACCCCCGGGCGGGCGTACAGGCCCGTGATGCCCTGGCCGATCAAGGCCGGGGTGTTGGGCATGGCCCGCACCACGGAATCGCTGCCGCTCCAGCGCGCGATGGCCGCGCTCGGAATTCCGGCGGCGATCGACAGCAGCAAGGCGCCATTGCCCGCTAGCGGCGCCAGCTCCTGGCACACCGCCCGCATATCGGCCGGCTTGACCGCCAGCACGACGATCTGGCTTGCGCCCACGGTCGAGTCAATATTGGCCTGCGTACGCACGCCCCAGTCGCGTTCCAGGATCTGGCGTCGGGCCGCATCCCGTTCCACGACCCGGATCTGTACGGGGCTCTCCGGGTCCGGATCGCGGCGCAGGCCACCGATCAAGGCTGCGGCCATGTTGCCGCCACCGATAAAAGCAAGCTTCATGGCCGTTCTCCAAACAGGGCGCTACCGATGCGGATCATGGTCGATCCCTCGGCGATCGCCACTGCAAAGTCGGCTGACATCCCCATGGAAAGAGTGTCGAGCCTGGGGGAATAGTGCCCGGGCGGCCCGTCCGGCGCCTCCGGAAGTTGCGTGCGCAGATCCTCCCAGAGGTCGCGAATGTGGGCAAAGCCGGCATGCTGCCCGGCGGGCGATTGCTCCGGTGCGGGAATTGCCATGATGCCGCGCAGTCGCAGGCGTGGCAGGGCGGCAACCGCCTGGGCCAGCGCAGGCAGTCGCGCCGGCTCGATGCCGCTTTTGGTGGCTTCGCCGCTGGCATTGACTTGCAGCAGGACCTCCAGGGGCGCCATGCCGGCTGGGCGCTGCGCCGATAGCCGCTGGGCCACGGCAAGTCGATCCACCGATTGCACCCAATTAAAATGGGTTGCGATCAGGCGCGTCTTGTTGCTCTGGATGGGTCCGATGAAATGCCATTGGAGTGGCGGCAGGCTGGCCCGCGCGCCCAGGATCTCGATCTTGGCCAGCGCCTCCTGGGCATAGTTCTCGCCAAAGCTGCGCTGACCCAGCGCGGCCAGTGCGGCGATGGCCGCGGGTCCAAAGGCCTTGCTCACGGCCAGCAGGGCAACGGATCCTGGCGGCCGCCCGGCCGCCTGCTCGGCCGCACGGATGCGTTCCCACAATGCGTCCCACGTGCCCGGCAGGGGTACCGTTGCATGGGCACCGCCGGCCGTCGGAAAATCAATGGAAGTACCCAAAGTGGACCGTATCTTTTCGATTGCCGGCGCGGCAACGCAGTAAGGTGACGCTTGGCGAAGAATCTGCGATCGTGCAGGGCGTAGCGTAGCGTATGCTCGCCTGCGCCGAGCTCGGGCGGCGCGCGCCCGGGAGATGCCGGGCGCCGTGGCCGGGAGCGGGCGCTGCGGCCAGCATGAACGCAAACCCGATGGGAAGTCGACGAACATGGACATCTCGGAACTGCTGGCGTTTTCCGTTAAGAACAAGGCCTCGGACCTGCACCTGTCGGCAGGCCTGCCTCCGCTGATCCGTGTGCATGGCGACGTGCGGCGCATCAACCTGCCGCCGCTCGATCACACGGAAGTGCATACCATGGTGTACGACATCATGAATGACACGCAGCGCAAGACCTTCGACGAGCATTTGGAATGCGACTTCTCCTTTGACCTGCCCGGCCTTGCTCGCTTTCGTGTCAACGCCTTTAACCAGGACCGCGGCGCGGCCGCGGTGATTCGTACCATTCCCTCGCGCGTGCTGTCCCTGGAGGAGTTGCAAGCGCCCCGGGTATTTGCCGATCTTGCACTGCGGCCGCGCGGCCTGGTGCTGGTGACCGGGCCCACCGGTTCAGGGAAATCAACGACGCTGGCGGCCATGGTCGACCACGTCAACAACAGCACCTACGGGCACGTGCTCACGATCGAGGACCCGATCGAGTTCGTGCACGAACCGCGCAAGTGCGTGATCAACCAGCGCGAGGTCGGGTCGCACACGATTTCCTTTGCCAACGCCCTGCGCTCGGCGCTGCGCGAAGATCCGGACGTGGTCCTGGTGGGCGAGTTGCGCGACCTGGAGACGATCCGCCTTGCTCTGACTGCGGCCGAAACTGGACACCTGGTGTTTGGCACCCTGCACACCTCCTCTGCGGCCAAGACCATCGACCGGGTGGTCGATGTCTTCCCGGGCGCGGAGAAGGACATGGTGCGCGCGATGCTTTCCGAGTCCCTGGTCGCCGTGATCTCGCAGGCGCTGCTCAAGCTCAAGGATGGCAGCGGCCGGGTCGCGGCCCACGAGATCATGATCGGCACGCCGGCCATCCGCAACCTGATCCGCGAGAGCAAGATCGCCCAGATGTACTCGATGATCCAGACGGGCAGCCAGTTTGGCATGCAGACCCTGGATCAGGCGATGATCGAGCTCGTGCGGCGCAATATCATCAGCGCCTCGGAGGCGCGTCTCTACGCCAAGAGCCCCGAGAGCTTCGGGGGTTGACCACCGGTTTTTCCACGCGGGGCTGCGACCATGGAACGCGATCAGGCGATACGTTTCGTCCACGATCTACTCAAGCTGCTGCTTTCCAAGAAGGGCTCGGACCTGTTTCTCACGGCCGATTTTCCTCCGGCATTCAAGGTCGATGGCCGGGTCTTGCCGGTATCCAACCAGCCGCTCACGCCCCAGCACACCACCGAGCTCGTGCGCGCAATCATGAACGATCGCCAGGCCGCGGAATTCGAGTCATCCAAGGAGTGCAATTTCGCCATCAACCCGACGGGCATCGGGCGATTTCGCGTTTCGGCCTTCGTCCAGCAGGGCAAGGTGGGCATCGTGCTGCGCACGATCGCCGAAAAGATCCCGACTTCGGATGAGCTGCACCTGCCCAGCCTGATCAACGACCTGGCAATGGCCAAGCGCGGCATCGTGATCATCGTCGGGGCCACCGGTTCGGGCAAGTCGACCACGCTTGCGGCGATGGTGGGCTATCGCAATGCCAACAGCCAGGGCCACATCGTAACGATCGAGGACCCGATCGAGTACGTGCATCCGCACGGCAATTGCATTGTCACCCAGCGCGAAGTGGGCGTTGACTGCGAGAGCTGGCAGGTCGCCCTCAAGAATGCACTGCGCCAGGCGCCCGATGTGATCCTGATCGGCGAGGTGCGCGACCGCGAGACCATGGAGCATGCCATCGCTTTTGCCGAAACCGGACACCTGGTGATGTGCACGCTGCACGCCAACAGCACTAACCAGGCGCTGGACCGGGTCATCAACTTTTTCCCCGAGGATCGCCGGGCCCAGCTGCTCATGGACCTGTCCTTGAACCTGCGGGCGCTGGTTTCCCAGCGCTTGGTCGCCTTCAAGGATCGCAAGGGACGCATCCCGGCGGTGGAAATCCTGCTCAACACGCCGCTCATCTCGGACCTGGTTTTCAAGGGCGAAATTCACGAGATCAAGGAAGTAATGAAACGCTCACGCGACCAGGGCATGCAGACCTTCGACCAGTCGCTCTACGAGTTGCACGAATCCGAACAGATCTCCTACGAGGATGCCCTGCGCAATGCCGATTCGGTCAACGACCTGCGGCTGCAGATCAAGCTCAATTCGCGGCTGTACGGCGGCGTCGCCGGCATCAACCGCGGTATTGAACACCTGGGCTTGAGCGGCTGAGCGCCGCGCCTTCGTGCTGCCGTAACAATCCCCTTGTAGACTGCGCCTGGCGCGACTTTCGCCGGCGCTTGCGGGCGGTGTCCGCAGGCCGTACCTTGTGACCCGCGCGCTGCCATTCCCACGTCCCGTTTCGACCGGGTTTGAATGAACATTTTTGCCAAACTCTATTACCGCCTGGCCAAGGCCGCCAAGGCGGTCCAGCTCTACCTGGTCATTGCCGGGCCGGGCATCGTCGTCATGGTGGCCGACAACGATGCCGGCGGCATCACCACCTACGCCGCCACCGGCGCCAAGTACGGCTACAACCTCATCTGGTTCCTGTTGCTGCTCATCCCGGTTGCCTATTACGTGCAGGAAATGACGGTGCGCCTGGGCGTAATCACCAAGCGTGGCCACGCCGAGGCAATTTTCAGCGGGTTTGGTGCGTTTTGGGGCTGGTTCTCGCTGGTTGATTTGATGATCGTCGACTGGCTCACGCTGGTCACCGAGTTCGTGGGCATGACATCGGCCCTGGAGATCTTCGGCATTCCGGGCTGGCTCACCGTCGTGTCCGTGGTGCTGCTGCTGGGCATGATCGTGCTCAACGGACGCTACTGGACCTGGGAGAAGATCGCCCTGCTGTTTTGCGCGCTCAACCTGGTGTACATCCCGGGCGCATTCATGGTGCACCCTTCGGTTCACGACATCGTGCGCCAGGGCTTGATTCCGAACTTCCCCGGCGGCTTTGACGGCCAGCTCTTCTTTTTCCTGATGGCCAACATCGGCACGACGATTGCGCCGTGGATGCTGTTTTTTCAGCAAAGCGCGGTCGTGGACAAGGGCCTGCTGGAAAAGGACATCCCCTGGGGCAAGTTCGACACCTGGCTGGGGTCGGTCCTGACCATTGTGGTCGCGGTGTTCATCGTCGTGGTGACCGGAACGGTGCTCAAGGGGGTCGATATTGACAGCGCGGCGCAGGCCTCCGCCCAGTTGCAAGAGACCCACAAGTGGGTGGGGACCTTCATGGCGATTGGCCTTTTCGACGCCGGCTTGCTCGGGGCGATCTGCATCTCGCTGGCCAGTTCCTGGGCATTCGGGGAGATTTTTGGCTGGGCGCACTCGCTCAATACCAACATCAAGGAGGCGCCCTGGTTCTACGCCTCGTATTTCCTCACGCTCGTCACCGCCGGGGGCGTGGTACTGATTCCCGGGGCCCCCCTGGTATTGATCACGCTGTTCGTGCAGGTCATCGCCGTGACGCTGTTGCCGGCGGCGCTGGTGTTTCTCATTTTGCTGCTCAATGACCGTGAGCACATGGGCGACTACGCCAACACCCGCCTGCAAAATATCATCGGCGGTACCATCGTCATTCTGATCATCATCCTTTCGACGCTGTACGGCATCAGCGTCCTTTTCCCGAAGCTGTTCGGATAGGAGGCCGCCCCGATGCTGCGCACCTTTGGCCGCCTGGCGCAGACCTTCCGTGCCATCAACGAGCGCTACAAGACGCCGCGCATCGGCATGTCCGGGGCGGTTCGGGCCTCGCTGATGACGTTGCGCGTCTATTTGCTGGCGCTGGTATTGCTGATGCTGTACAAGTTCGTCACGCTGCTCGGATAGACACGCCATGGTCGCCGTCGTCGAATCGGAATTCTTCCTCAGCGAAATCATCGGGCGCCGCGTGTACCGCACCTCGGTGCGCGTTGGCCGCCTGCAGGACCTGGTGATCGTCGAGACCGGCAAATTGCCCGAAGTGAGTCAGCTCGTCATTTCCCGGCCCTATGGGGAACCCGCGCTGCTGATTCCGTGGGATAAGGTGGCGGTTATCTCGACCAACGAGATCGCCATCGAGGTGGACAACCTGGAGTCTTACCAGCAGGCGCCCGCCACCGGATCCATCCTGTTGCGCGACTACATCCTGGACAAGAAGATCCTGGACATGGACGGGCGCGAGGTCGAGGTGGTGTACGACGTCAAGATCGTCTTCCAGGGCGGCAAACTCTACGCCAGCGAGGTCGACTTCAGCCGCTCGCGCCTGTTGCGCCGCATGGGCATGCGCCATCTGGCAAATTTCTTCGCCAAGCAGCGCGGCGCCAGCACGACCGTGTCCTGGCTTTACGTGCAGCCGCTGCCCGACGGGCTGGGCAGCTTCACTGGCGACGTCAAGCTCAATGTTCTCAAGTCCAAGATCCACGAGATGCACCCGGTGGATCTTGCCGACATCCTCGAAGAGTTGGATTCCGGGCAGCGCCAGGCACTGTTCAACCAGCTTGACCCGGAACACGCGTCCGACACGCTCGAGGAGATCGAGCCGCGCGTTCAGCGCGAGCTCATGGCAACCATGCAGCATGACCGCGCTGCGCGCCTGATTGGCGAGATGAGCCCGGCGCAGGCGGCCGACGTGGTGGCAATCCTCCCGGCCTCCGATGCCGACGGCATCCTGGCGTTGCTGGACCCGGAGGACGCGGCCAAGGTACGGCGCATCGTTGAGCACCACGACGAGAACATTCTCCTTTTCACGACGCAGGAATGCATCCGCCTGCCCCCGGAAATGACTTGCCGCCAGGTGCTGGCGGATTACCGGAAATTTGCGCGCGACAAGGATGTGCTCACCTACCTGTACGTGGTAGGCGCGGACGAGCGATTGCTGGGCGTTGTGGGGCTGCGCGAGGTGGTGGCTGCCGAGCCGCACCAGCGCTTGGACGAACTGATGAACGAACAGATCATCACGCTTCATCCGCAGGAGACGCTGCGGGACGCTGTGCACGCGATTTCGCGCTACGGCTTGCGTGCCATTCCCGTGGTTGACGAGGACCGGCGTCTGCTCGGAGTGGTTTCCGACCACGATGTTCGCGGCCTCAAGCCTCGCCTCGATTGAAGGCGCGCCAGGCACCGCTGTATGGCGCGGGCTGTCGTGCCGGGATGTGGGGATGTGTTGTCTCGTCGGAAAATCACTCCTTGACCCCACACCAATGGCACACGCCCATTACAGCCTGCCATTCGGCAATCAGCTAGCCCCTTCGACCGCCGGCCGGTCCGGCCCAGGAGATTGGTAGAAGCGCTCCTTGCGGCCGGGGCCCGCTCCGGCTAGAATCCCCGGTTCACCGATATTTAGCAAGGCAGACAATTCATGGTGGTAATTCGGCTGGCCCGGGGCGGAGCCAAGAAGCGCCCGTTTTTCAATATCGTTGCGACCGATTCGCGCAGTGCGCGAGACGGCCGCTTTATTGAGCGCGTCGGGTTCTACAACCCGGTAGCGGCCGATGGCGAAGTGAAATTTCGCGTTGCCGCCGACCGTATCGCGCATTGGAGCGGCGTGGGTGCGCAAATGAGCCCCACGGTGGCGCGCTTGGTCAAGCAGTTCGGCGCGCAGGACGGGGTTGCCCCGGCCGGTGCCGGCGTTCAGGTGGCCAGCGGGGAAGCGCCGGCCGCCGCCTGATCATTGCGAATTCCGGTACGGATCGGCGGGGCGCCATGAATTCGGGCGCCGAAGGCGAAATGGGTACGCCGCCCGATCTGGTCGAAGTAGGATTTTTGCGTGGTGCCTACGGCCTCCGAGGTTGGTCTCACGTACAGGCGCATTCGCTTGACGCCACGGTCTTGCAGGGTTCGCGGCGCTGGTGGCTGCTGCCAACGACTGCCGGTGACCGGGTTGCGGAGGCGGTGCTGCCGCTGGAAGTGACTGCAGTGCGGTTGCAGGGCGCCGCGCTGGTAGCCAAATGGCGTGGCTGTGACGATCCGGAGGCCGCGCAGGCCTTGCGCGGACGGGGAATTGCGGTATCTCGGGCAGATTTTCCGGCGTTGCCCGAAGGACAGTTTTACTGGGTTGATCTGGTCGATTTCGCGGTGGTAAATCGCAACGACCTGCTCCTGGGGCGGGTGCGAGAATTGCGCAGTAACGGCGCGCATGATCTGCTGGTGGTAAATCGGGATGCGGATGACGGGTCCGCGGTTCCGGAATTGTTGATTCCCATGGTCGACGCCTATGTGGACGGCATCGACCGGGAGCAGCGGCGGATTCGCGTCGATTGGGACCCAGCGTGGTAGCCGGGTGGGGCACGGGGGGCACATGCGCTTTGACGTGGTCACCTTGTTTCCGCAAATGTTCGCGGCCCTGACAGATTTTGGAATTACCCGACGCGCCTATGAGATGGGGGCGTGGCAGTTGCAGTGCTGGGACCCGCGGGCGTACACAAGCGATGTGCACCGTACCGTGGACGATCGCCCGTTTGGTGGCGGTCCGGGGATGGTATTGATGGCCGAGCCGCTGGCCCAATGCGTGGAGGCGGCCCGGGAGGCGCAGCGCCTGGCCGGTTACCAGGGTAGCCGCGTGGTGGCGCTTTCTGCCAGCGGCGTACCCTTGCGCGACGCGCGGGTGCGCACAATGGCGGCGCAGGCCGGTGCGCGGCTTGGCGTGGTGTTGGTGTGTGGCCGCTACGAGGGAATTGACCAGCGTTTTATCGATGCCTTCGTGGAGGAAGAGATTTCGATCGGCGACTTCGTTCTTTCCGGTGGCGAGATTGCCGCCATGGCGCTGATCGATGCGATGGTTCGTCATGCCCCGGGCGCCATGAAGCCGGCCTCGGTCGAGCAGGAGTCCTTCGTGGACGGTCTGCTCGATGTACCGCATTACACCCGTCCGGAGTCGTGGCGGGGCAGGGCTGTTCCGGAGGTGTTGCTCTCCGGGCACCATGCGCGCATTGCGCGCTGGCGCGAAGAGCAATCCCGGGCCCGGACGTGCAGCCTGCGTCCGGACCTACTGGGTGAGGCAGGGCAGGAAGCAAATAGCACCAAGTAACCCCCATCCTCTGGGGCGGAAAACAAGATTGCGGGCATGTCCCGCAACAAATGCCGCTGCCACGATGGAATTTGGAGAACGAACGTGAACGTGATCGAGCAGTTGGAAAAGGAAGAAGTCGCGCGCCTGAGCGCCACCCGGGCCATCCCCGTGTTTGCACCCGGCGACACGGTGATTGTCAGCGTCAACGTAGTCGAGGGCACGCGCAAGCGCGTCCAGGCCTACGAAGGTGTGGTAATTGCCCGACGCAATCGCGGCCTTAACAGCTCCTTTGTGGTGCGCAAGATATCCAGCGGCGAGGGCGTGGAGCGTACGTTCCAAACCTATTCGCCCTCCATTGCCTCGATCGAGGTGAAGCGTCGCGGCGCTGTACGCCGCGCCAAGCTGTACTACCTGCGCGAGCGTTCGGGCAAGTCCGCGCGTATCCGCGAAAAGCTCGAATCCAAGAACGAGGGTTGAGCCCGGCCGCCCGGCCGGTGCGCGCACGTGGCATCACAGGATGCGGGCCGGGGTATGCGCACGCCGATTGTTCCTGAACTTCTGCCGATCGACCTGGAATTCGAGCAGGTGCGCGGCCCGGCCATCGAGCCGGTACAGCTGAACCCGGCGGCACTGCGCGCGCGTTTTGCCCGTCCACCGGCCTGGCAAGCCGAGCAAAGCAGCGATGGGCGTCTGTTCGTGCCCGGGCGTGCGCTGCGGCCGGCCGCGGTTTTGATCGCGCTGCTGGAGCGTGATGACGGGCTGCACGTGCTGTTTACCGTACGTTCGGATCGCTTGCAGGATCACGCCGGCCAGATCAGCTTTCCCGGCGGACGGCTCGAGCGCAGCGACCCCAACGCCGTTGCCGCGGCGTTGCGCGAGGCCCACGAAGAGGTGCGACTGGACCATGATTTCGCCGAGGTACTGGGTACCCTGCCGTTGTACCGAACGGTGAGCGGATTCGATGTGACGCCGGTGGTGGCCCTGGTGCGGCCCGGCGCACACCTGGTAGCCGATCCCGCGGAAGTCGAGGAGTTCTTCGAAGTGCCGCTGGCGTTTCTCATGGATTCGGGCAATCACCAACGCCGCGTGGTGGTGCAGGAAGAACCACGTCGCTGCGTGTACGCCATCGAATACCTGGGACGGCGCCGCTATTTAATCTGGGGTGCAACCGCGGCGATGTTGCGCAATTTCTATCGTTTCCTTGCGGCCTGACGGCCCGCACACGCCGATACCACGGGGCCATACGGGTCCGGACCTTCGGCCAGGCACTTACAATTGGCCATCATGAGCTGGATCGCGCTAATTCTCACCTTGCTGATCGAGCAGGTGCGGGCAACCCCGCAGGCCAATCCTGTCTATTCGGGCGCTACCGCCTGGGCCGACGAAGTGGCACGCAATCTCAATGCCGGCAAGCCGCGCCATGGCGCCTACGGTTGGGTGCTGGTGGTGGGCGCGGGCGTCGTACTCTCCTTGTTGGTCTTCGAAGTTGCCCGGTCCTGGAGCTGGTTCGGGGGCCTTGCCGTCGACGTATTCGTGCTGTTCTTCACCTTGGGTTTTCGCCAGTTCAGCCATCCGACAACCCTGATTCAAAGGGCGCTGGAGCAGGGTAATCCGGAAGAGGCGCGACGGGTATTCATCGAATGGCGCCGTAGCACCGATCCGGATTTTGATCCGGCCGAACTCAACGAAACCGAGATTGCGCGCCAATCCATCGAGCATGGATTGCTGGCCTCGCACCGGCATGTCTTTGGCGTGCTGTTCTGGTTTGTGATCCTTCCGGGGCCGAGCGGTGCCGCGCTCTACCGCTTGAGCGAGTACCTGTTCCGCCACTGGAATCGTCCACCCCCGGAGCGCGAGGCGGGTATTCCACCCGATCAATTCGGCAGATTCGCGCAGCAGGCCTATGCGTGGATCGACTGGTTGCCGGCGCGCCTAAATGCGATTGGCTTTGCCATCGTCGGTGACTTTGAGGGCGCGTTGTACTGCTGGCGGCAATTGAATGTGGAGACCCGTCCGGACGTGACGACCGGGCGTTTGGTGATCATTGCCGCGGCCAGCGGTGCGATGGGCATTCGGGCCTTTAGCGCTGCTGATGCCGCACGCTATTTCGATGCGGCCGCCTTGGAGGGTGCGGGTCTGGCCGAGCCGGGCCCCGAAGCACTGCGCTCGGCGGTGGGACTTGCGTGGCGCGCCATGGTGTTGTGGCTTGTGCTCCTGCTTCTGCTGAGTGTGGCTTCGTCCCTGGCCTGATCTGCCGGCACGCTCGCCATTTTGCGCCGTTCGTGCCAGGTGCCACGGGCTGTCGTGCCGGGATGTGTGGTCTCGTCAGAAGCCCATTCCTCAACCCCACACCCCGGCACACGCCCGCTCGGTCGTGCTCATTACGGAAAGGCCAGAGCCGCGGCCGTGCACACCAAGATTTGCGGCGCTCGCGGCGGGATCTTCAGGTGCGTTGGCTACGCACCGTGCTGCCCGGATCCTGCGCGAGAATTTTGCGGTAAAAGTCGTAACGCCGGCCCTCGATCGCCCCGGATGCCACGGCCGCGCGGATCGCGCAGCCCGGCTCCTCGGCATGGCGGCAATCGGCAAATCGGCAGGGCTCGCGCACGGCGGCAAAGTCGGGCATCCAACGTGTCAATTGCGTGCCGCTCAGATGCTCCAGGCCAAATTCATGAAACCCCGGCGAATCGATAAGTGCGCCCTGGCGCCCGTAGGAAAACCAGCGCGTGACTGTGGTGGTTTGACGCCCATGTGTGCCGCTACGCGAAAGGGCGCCCGTGCGTAGATCCTTGTCAATCAACAGATTGAGCAGTGTCGACTTGCCCATTCCGGATTGGCCGACGAATAGCGTCACGCGTTCGCTGCATTGTTGTTCCAGGGCCAGACGTGTGCCGGCGGGATCGGACCGCGCGGAGACTCGCAACAGGCGCGCGCCGAGTCGCACGACCCCCGCGTTCTGCAGGACCGCAGCACTATCGGGCAGATCGGACTTGTTGAGAATGGCAACGGCATCGATCCCGGCGACGGCGGCGGCCACCAGCGCACGCCAGACAAATTCGGTCTGCGGCGTGGGTTGCGCGGCAAAGATGATCGCGATCTGATCGACATTGGCGGCAAGCGGTTGGGTGCGATCGGCGTCAGCGCGCAGTAGCAGGTTGCGTCGTTGGCACACGTGCTCGATTACGAGCAGCTCGCGCTCCAATGCGCACAGCACGAGGTCACCAACCACGATCTGTTGATTGCGCCCACGTCCGATGGCATCACACTCCCCGGGCACGGCCTGCGTGCCGGGCGCTGCGTCGGGGAGCAATGCGGGCGCGACGATATAGCGCTTACCGAACCGCGCAACAACGCGTCCATGCAGGCTGGGCGCGGCTGCGCCGGTATTCGATGTGCGCGCCTGCTTCACGCCCGCGCCGCCGCGGGCGCGCTGGCGAGCAGGCGTTCAATGCGGATCGATGCCGGCGGGTGCGAGTCGTAAAACGCCGAATGCAGGGGATCGGGCGTGAGCGTCGAGGCGTTGTCCTGGTAGAGCTTGACCAGGGCGGCGACGAGCGCCTGGGCCGAGGCGTTGCGCGCGGCAAAGGCGTCGGCCGCAAATTCGTGACGCCGGGACAGGGCGCTAAAAAGAGGCGCCAGGATGAATGTGAATAGGGGCAAGGTCAGCGCAAACAAGACGAGCGTAAGCCCGTTGCTGGGCAGATCGGCGCGCGTGTGCAAACCCAGGCTCGACGCGAACCAGGCCTGCGTCTGCAACCAGGCCAGTGCCGCAAGCCACAGCAGCGCCAGCGCCAGGCTGCCGACCAGGCGTTGGCGCACGTGGTGCAAGCGATAGTGGCCAAGTTCGTGCGCCAGTACGGCCTCGATTTCGTCCGGGCGCAGTCGCTCGATCAGCGTGTCATAAAAGACGATGCGCTTGGCCACGCCCAGCCCGGTGAAATAGGCATTGCCGTGGCTGGAACGGCGCGAGCCGTCCATGGTGAAAACACCGCTGCTGCGAAAGCCGGTACGCCGCAGCAGCTCGCCGATGCGTTGTTGCAATTCGCCATCGGCCAGCGGCACGAATCGGTTAAAGATCGGGGCGATGGCGATGGGATATAAAACGCTCAGACCCAGGGAGAAACTGGCCCAAATCAGCCAGGCGGCCAGCCACCAGGTGCCCACGCCCGAGCGCATCAGCAATAGGACCAGAGTCAGCAGCGGCAGGCCCAATATTGCGGCCAGCAGTGCGGACTTGACCGCGTCGGCCAGGAACATCGCTGGCGTCATCCGGTTAAAGCCAAAACGCTGCTCAAGGCCAAAGGTGCGCAGTGCTTCCAGGGGAAGATCGACCACTCCGAGCACGATCGCAACGGCGGCAACGAACGCCAATTCAAAGGCCAGCCCCCCGCCGGCGGCCGCCGCGGTTGCTTCATAGATCCATTGCAGCGCGCCGCCCCATGTCAGCAAGAGGAAAAGGGCGACGCCGGCCAGCGCCTCAATCATCGCAATGTTCTGCTTTGCCACCGTGTAGCGGGCCGCGCGCTGGTGATCGGGCAGTGCAATCGCCGAGGAAAACTGCGCCGGCACCGCGCCGGCACGCTGCTCGACGAAGCGAATCTGGCGTCGACCCAGCCAGATCTTGAGTGCAAGATCGACGGCCAGCAGTAGCGCAAAGAGCAGGGCGATGAACAGGGTCATGGGGGTGCAGGCATGTGTCAATGGCGCGCTCGATGCCAAGGCGCGTCATGCGACAATCCCAGGCAACCGGGCAGGGGAACCGCCGCCGGTCGCAGAGACCCGCAGCAAGCTGCAACGAAAATTATGACACACGACCCAGAAACCACCAGTGGCACGGCGCCGTTCGTCGACGACAACAACCTCGTGTGGATTGACATGGAGATGAGCGGTCTGCACCCGGACTCCGATCGGATCCTCGAAGTGGCCGTCGTCATCACCGATTCGAACCTTGCCACCGTTGCCGAAGGCCCGGTGCTGGTCGTGCACCAGGCCGACGCCGTGCTCGAGGGCATGGACGCCTGGAACAAGGCCACGCATGGACGCTCTGGCCTCATCGAGCGGGTGCGCGCATCGGCGCTGGATGATGCGGCTGCGGAAGATGCGCTTTTGGCGTTCCTTGGACGCTTCGTGCGCCCGGGAAGGTCACCGATGTGCGGCAATTCCATCTGCCAGGATCGCAGGTTCCTCGCGCGCTGGATGCCGCGGCTGGAAGCGTTCTTCCATTACCGCAACCTGGACGTAAGTACGCTCAAGGAGCTGGCCAAGCGCTGGAACCCGGAAGTGCACCGCAGCTTTGAGAAAAAGAGCCGGCACGAGGCCTTGGCCGACGTGTATGAATCCATTGCGGAATTGCAGCACTATCGCACCCACTGGTTCCCGGCGCGCTGATGAGCTAATGCGGTTCCCCGCCGCGGCGGCAAGCGCAGAAACAATGAAATCAAAGGGTTGACGAAATGATCGGGCAGGGTGCTCGTTGTGGCGCACGCGCTGCGGGGGCCGACTTGGAGGCATCTGGCAGGGCGCGCCCGAGTCCCCCCGCCAGGAGTCGAACCTGGATCTCACGCTTAGGAGGCGCGTGCACTATCCATTGTGCTACGGGGAGGCGCGCGCAGTATACGGTCGCACCCGCGCGCCGTTGCCTAAGGAATGCGCAGCCCAGGGCATTCCGCGTGGATGCGCGTTCCGCAGGGGAATGGGGGCCGCTTATCCACATCCTCTGTGGATAATATCGGCGTCGACGGGCAGCAATCCGCGCAATTTCGCTGCGCTGCCACAGCAATGGAAGGGGAAATGTTGGTGAATGCTTGCGCTGTGGGCGCCGGTCCAATGGCGCCGCACTTGCGGTGGAATGGCCGATGAGCGCAACGCGCGCGCGGGCCAGCGGGTCCGAATACGGCGAGGCGTCTATCCGGGTTCTCAAAGGGCTCGAACCCGTGCGCCAGCGTCCGGGGATGTACACCCGGACAGAAAATCCCCTGCACATCATCCAGGAGGTCATCGATAACTCCGCCGACGAAATCCTGGCGGGCTTTGGCAGCCGTATCGACGTGCAGGTGCTGCCCGATGGCGCCATCAGCGTGGAGGACGATGGGCGCGGCATTCCCGTCGGCAAACATCCCGAGGAGAAGGCCCCGGTCGTCGAAATCGTTTTCAATAGGCTCCATGCCGGCGGCAAGTTCGACAAACGTGCCGGCGGGGCCTATTCCTTCTCTGGCGGCCTGCACGGCGTGGGTGTGTCCGTAACCAACGCCCTTTCGCGACGGCTCGAGGTGATCGTCTGGCGCGACCGCCAGGAACACACCCTGGTCTTTGCGGGCGGCGAAGTCATCGAGCCGCTGCGCTCGCGTGCCCTTGGGTCTGCACCGGCCCGAACCGGCACGCGGGTCACGGTCTGGCCCGACCCGAAATACTTTGACAGCCCACACGTCCCGTTGGAGGACCTGGAGCGGCTGCTGCGCAGCAAGGCGGTCTTGATGCCGCGCACCCAGGTGCGCCTGCAGGACGCGGCCAGCGGCCTGGACCGAACCTGGCGCTTTGATGGCGGCCTGGCCGAATACCTGCGGGCCATACTGCCCACCGAGCCGATCGCGCCGATGTTGATGGCGGAGGGTTTTGCGCCTGCGGACGATACGAATTTTGCCGAAGGTGAGGGTGCAAGCTGGGTGCTCGCCTGGACGGAGGAGGGCGCGGTGGCGCGCGAATCCTTCGTAAATTTGATTCCCACGCCGGCCGGGGGGACGCATGAGTCTGGTTTGCGCGAGGCCGTGTATCAGTCCGTGCGCGCTTTTGCCGAGGCCCACGGGACGCTGCCCAAAGGCGTGCGCCTGCTGCCCGAAGACGTCTTCGTGCGCGTCAGTTTTGTGCTCTCGGCCAAAGTGCTCGACCCGCAGTTCCAGGGTCAGATCAAGGAACGCCTCAATAGCCGTGATGCCGTGCGCCTCGTGTCCTCGTTCGTGCGCCCGCAGCTCGAATTCTGGCTCAACCAGCATCCGGAATTTGGCCGGGCGATCGCCGAGCTCGCGGTGCAGCAGGCCCAGGCACGCACACGCGCCGCCCAGCGCATCGAAAAGCGCAAGGGCTCGGCCATTGCCGTACTGCCCGGCAAGTTGACCGATTGCGAAAGCACCGATCTGGCGCGCAATGAGCTCTTCCTGGTCGAGGGCGACTCGGCCGGGGGCTCGGCAAAGCTGGGCCGTGACAAGGAATACCAGGCTATCCTGCCGCTTCGCGGCAAGGTGCTCAACACCTGGGAAGTAGAGCGCGACCGGCTCTTTGGCAACGCGGAGGTGCATGACATCGCGGTCGCGCTGGGCGTGGATCCGCACGGCGCGCAGGACGTGATCGACCTGGGTGGACTGCGTTACGGCAAAATTTGCATCCTGGCCGATGCCGACGTCGACGGCGCGCATATCCAGGTATTGCTGTTGACCTTGTTCTTCCGGCATTTTCCGCGCCTCATCGAGGCGGGCCACGTGTACGTTGCGCGCCCGCCCCTCTTTCGTTTGGACGTCGGACCGCAGGGGCGGCGTCCGGCGCGCCGCCTGTATTGCCTGGACGAGCAGGAGCGGCAGGCGACGCTGGCAAAACTGCAGGACGAGGGCGTGCGCCCCGAGGCCGTCGATATCGGGCGATTCAAAGGCCTGGGTGAAATGACGGCTCAGCAGCTTTGGGAAACGACCATGAATCCGGACACGCGGCGCCTCCTGCCCGTATCCCTGGGCAACATCGACGCGCTGGCCACCGTGCAAACGATGACGATGCTCATGGGCCGTGGCGAGGCACCGTCACGCCGCGCCTGGTTGGAAGCCCACGGCAATGAGGTTGAGGCCGATGTCTGAGCCCGCCGCTGGCGCGCGCGGCGCGCATGGTAATGACGCGAGCCTGCGTGCCTTGCTCGAGCAGCTTGCCGACTGGCATTGGGAAACCGACGCGCTGCTGCGCGTGCGCGCAGTGCACCAGACCGCTACCCCCGACACGGGGACGGCGCCACGGGACTGGATCGGGCGCCGCTTTTGGGAGGTCCCGGCCGACCTGCTACAGCCGCCACAATGGAGCGCACAGCAGGCTTGCCTGGAGTCGCACCAGCCATTCTCCGGTCTCATCGTGCGCTACCAGGTGCCGGGCGGCTCGGCGCGCGTTGCGCAACTGTGCGGCGCGCCCGATTTTTCGTCCGGTGGAACGTTCCAGGGATATATCGGGGTGGGCCGCGATATCACCGTGCAGCAGGCGGCACAGGATGCGCTGGATCGCCTGGGTCGCTTGGATCTATTGACGCAACTGCTCAACCGCCAGGCCTTTGACGCCGGTGCACAGCAGGCCCTTGCCGATGCCTACGCGCAAGGGCGCCACTGCGCCTTGCTGTGCATCGGTCTCGATCGCTTCCGGCTTTTCAACAGCATCTACGGCCACCCCCTGGGCGATGCCATGCTGGCCGCCGTTGCTGCGCGGCTGCAGGAACTGATCGGGCCGCCCAACTTGTTGGGCCGGCGTGGCGCCAATGAAATTGTCGCCCTGCTGGTGGATGCGCAAGACACCGACGCGGTGATCGCCACGGCCCGTGCCATCACCGAGGCAATTGCGGCCGTCGAGCCGCACGGGCACGTGGCGGTGCGCGTGCGCGCCTCGGTAGGGGTGGGCCTGTTTCCCCGCGATGGCGGCGATCTGGTCGCCTTGTTTGATGCCGGGGACGCCGCGCTGTCGCGCGCTCGGGCCGATGGCGGGGCGACTGTGGCCCTGTTCACGCCGGAGTTGGCACGGCGCTCCGACCTGCGCTTGCGCCTGGAGCAGCGCCTGCGCCGGGCCGATGAGTCGCGCGATTTTCGCCTGTTCTACCAACCCCTCGTTTCCCTGCCCCACGGTCAGTTGGTCGGGGCCGAGGCCCTGCTGCGCTGGACGGACGCGGAGCTGGGCAATATCGAACCGGGAGAATTCATACCGATCGCGGAAGAAAGCGGCCTGATCGAAGGCGTGGGCCAATGGGTGCTGCGCGAAGCCTGTCGCCAGCGCCAGTTATGGCGCCAGGTCGGTTTGGAGCTGCCGCCGGTGGCGATCAACGTCTCCGGGGTGCAGCTGCGCAATCGCGGCTTGGTCGACTCCATACTTGCGACCTTGGATGAATTTTCCTTGGCGGCTGACGAACTCGAGATCGAGATCACCGAAACCGGCCTCATGGATCTGGGCGAGGACGCGCGCAACAGTCTGCAGCGCCTGCGCTCGGCCGGTATCAAGACCGCCCTGGACGATTTTGGCGTCGGTTATTCAAGTCTTGCGCATTTGCGCGACCTGCCCATGCACCGGCTCAAAATCGATCGCAGTTTTACCGTGGAGTGCATGCGCGACGCGCGCACGCTTACCATCGTCAAGGCGGTCATCGAGATGGCACACAACCTGGGCCTGACGGTGACCGCCGAAGGAATCGAGACCGTGCAGCAGCAGGCCTGGATGCACCACCTGGGGTGCGATTCGGCGCAGGGATACTATTTTTCGCGACCCCTTCCGGCCGAGGAATTTCTCACGCGCTTCCTGGAAACGCGTGACGGCAAGGGCGCGGCTGGTGTCGTGGCGCCGGCCGGCGCGCCCAATGAAACGGAGTGATCGGCGATGAACGAACAGGCTGATCTTTTCGCCGGCGCAGCAGCCGAACCGGCGGAGACCCTGACCCTGGCGCAGTTTGCCCAGCGCGCCTACCTCGATTACGCCGTCTCGGTGGTCAAGGGACGCGCCCTGCCCGACGTGGCGGACGGCCAGAAGCCGGTGCAGCGCCGTATCTTGTATGCGATGGATGCCATGGGCCTGGGGGCCGGCGCGCGGCACGTCAAATCCGCGCGGGTGGTCGGCGATGTGATCGGCAAATTCCATCCGCACGGCGACCAGGCCGCGTACGACGCGTTGGTGCGCATGGCGCAGCAGTTTTCCCTGCGCTATCCGCTCATCGATGGCCAGGGAAATTTTGGCAGCCGCGACGATGACCCGGCCGCGGCGATGCGCTACACCGAGGCGCGCCTGACGCCCATTGCCGCGCTGCTGCTGGAGGAGTTGGACCAGGGCACGGTGGAGTTCGCCCCCAATTACGACGGCAGCCAGCAGGAGCCGCGCCTGCTGCCGGCGCGCCTGCCCATGGTGCTGCTCAACGGCGCTTCGGGGATTGCCGTGGGCATGGCCACGGAAATTCCGCCGCACAACCTGCGCGAAGTGGTGCGCGCCGCGCAGGTGCTGCTGCGCCAACCTGAGGCGCCGCTGGCCGCGCTGCTGGAACACATACAGGGGCCGGACTTTCCCGGCGGGGGCCAGCTGATATCGAGCGCGGAGGAAATACGCGCCACCTACGAAAGCGGGCGCGGCAGCTGGAAGGTGCGCGCGCGCTGGCGCTTTGAAGAACTGGCCCGCGGCCAGTGGCAACTCGTGGTGACGGAGCTGCCGCCGGGAACGTCCGCGCGCCGGGTGCAGGAGGAGGTCGAGGAGCTCATCAACCCCAAGGTTCGTCCGGGACGCAAATCGCTCAGCCCCGAACAGCAACAGACCAAGCAGCTCGTCCTGGCCGTGCTCGAGCGCATGCGCGACGAGTCCAGCCGCGATGCCCAGGTCAGGCTCGTTTTTGAGCCGCGCACGGCGCGTATCGAACGCCAGGACCTGGTCAGCACCTTGCTCGCGCATACCAGCCTGGAGGGCAACGCGCCGGTAAATCTGGTCATGATTGGCCGCGATGGGCGCCCTTGTCAGAAGTCGCTCGTCCAGATCCTGGGCGAGTGGGTGGGCTTTCGCATTGAAACCGTGCGCCGGCGCAGCGCCTTTCGCCTGGGCCGTGTGCGCGAGCGCATGCACGTGCTGGAGGGCCGCCAGCTCGTGCTGCTCAACATCGACCGGGTCATCAAGTTGATCCGCAACGCCGACGAGCCCAAGCCCGAGTTGATGCGCACCTTTCCTCTGAGCGAGCGCCAGGCCGATGACATACTGGATCTGCGCTTGCGTCAGCTCGCCCGCCTCGAGGCGATTCGGCTGGAACAGGAGCTGACCGCTCTGGGCAAGGAACAGGCGGCGCTGGGCAAGCTGCTCGATTCGGATGCCGTGCTGCGCCGCCAGGTTGCCAAAGAGCTCGACGAGGATGCCCAGCGGCACGGCGATGCACGCCGCACGCTGATCGAGACCGCCGAGCGCACCGTGGTGGAGGCGCGGGTGCTCGATGAGCCGGTGACCGTGATCGTGTCGGTTCAGGGTTTTGTACGTGCCCGCAGCGGGCATGGCCACGATCCCGAGCAATTCAGCTTCAAGGCCGGTGACGGCTGCTACGCCAGCTTTGAGTGCCGCTCCGTCGACTCGCTGATCGTGCTGGGCTCCAACGGGCGTAGCTACGCGATTGCGGTGGCCAGCCTGCCCTCGGCGCGCGGCGACGGTCTGCCGGCAACCGCACTGATTGACCTGGAGGCGGGCACGCGTGTCGCCGCCTATGTGGCCGGCGCCACGGAGCTGCCCTTGTTGCTGGCCACAAGCAGTGGCACCGGGTTTGCCTGCCAGCTAGGCGACCTGGTGTCGCGCCAGCGCGGCGGCAAGCAGTTCCTGAGCGTCGAGCCGGGCTTCGAGCCGCTGCGACCGGCCATAGTCGATCCGCACAGCGACGACCGGATCGCCTGTATTTCGGACGCGGGCCGTCTTCTCGTGTTTGCGGCAACGCAGATCAAGGCGCAGGCCGCCGGCGGTCGCGGCGTCAAGCTGCTGGCGCTGGGCGCGGGCGAACGGATGCTGGCGGCAATCAGCTGTGCCGCCTCCGGTAGCGAAAGCGGTCTGCTGGTGAGCGGAACCGCGCCGCGCAGCGGCAAGCCGCTACGCATCGTCTTGCGCGCTGCCGACCTGACCCAATACGAAGGCAGCCGGGCGCGCAAGGGAAACCTGCTGCGCCCGCGCATCGTGCCCCAGGAAATGTCCAAGCCTCCGCGGCGGCCGCTGGAGGCACGCTAAGCGGCGGGTCGTTCGAAAGTCCGAACCGTGCACGGGCGGGGCTTGAAGTTTGCCGGTGCCGCCCTCAACTGACTCCTGATACTGCCACCCCTATATTTTTCTGCAGGAAAGACCCCATGACAACGCAAAGCACGGGCGCCGAAGCCCGCCAGACCCTGGGCTTCCAGACGGAGGTCAAGCAGCTCTTGCAGCTGATGATCCACTCCTTGTACAGCAACCGCGAAATCTTCCTGCGCGAGCTCGTCAGCAATGCCTCCGATGCCTGCGACCGTCTGCGATTTGCGGCGATTGCCGATCCGGCGCTGCTGCCGGCCGGGGAGGAGCTGTCGATCAGCGTGCAATACGACAAGGCGGCGCGCACGATCACCGTCAGCGATAACGGCATTGGCATGTCGCGCGCGGAAATGGTCGAGCACTTGGGCACGATCGCCAAGAGCGGGACCCGGGAATTCTTCGCCCAGCTCACCGGCGATCAGCGCAAGGATTCGCAGCTGATCGGCCAGTTTGGCGTGGGCTTTTATTCCTCGTTCATTGTCGCCGACCGTGTCAGCGTGCTGTCGCGGCGGGCCGGCGCAGCCGCGGAGGACGCGGCGCGCTGGGAGTCGGATGGCGCTGGCGAGTTCACCATCGAGCCGGCGCAGCGCGATGCGCGCGGCACCGACGTGGTGTTGCACCTGAAGGAGGAGGGCAGCGATGAGCTGCTCTCGGGCTGGCAACTGCGCTCCATCCTCACCCGCTACTCGGACCACATCGCCACGCCCATTCGCATGCCGAAGGAGGAATGGGACAAGGACGCCAATGAATTGCGGCGCACGGGGGAGATCGAGACGGTCAACCAGGCCTCGGCGCTGTGGGCCCGGGCCAAGTCGGAGATCAGCGACGAGCAGTACAAGGAGTTTTACAAACACGTATCGCACGATTTTAGCGATCCGCTGGCCTGGACCCACAATCGGGTAGAGGGGCGCAACGAGTATGTCCAGTTGCTCTACCTCCCGCAGCGCGCGCCCTTTGACCTGTGGGATCGCAAGCGCAGCCACGGGCTCAAGCTGTATGTGCGGCGCGTTTTCATCATGGATGACGCCGAGCAGCTGCTGCCAGCGTACCTGCGTTTCGTGCGCGGGGTAGTCGATTCCAACGACCTGCCGCTCAACGTGTCGCGCGAAATCCTGCAGGAGAGTCGTGATGTCAAGGTGATTCGCGAAGGTTGCACCAAGCGCATCCTTTCCCTGCTCGAGGACCTGGCGCAGAACCGGGCGCAGGACTACGAACGCTTCTGGGGCGAATTTGGCGTGGTGCTCAAGGAGGGATTGGGCGAGGACCCGGGCAATCTGGAGCGCCTCGCGCGCCTACTGCGCTTTTCCTCGACGAGCGCGCCCGAAGGCAAGCCCACCTCGCTGGCCGACTACGTGGCGCGTGCCAAGTCCGGACAAAAGTCGATCTACTACGTAACCGCCGAGTCGGCGGAGGCCGCACGCAGCAGTCCACACCTGGAGATTTTCCAAAAGAAGGGCATAGAAGTGCTCCTGCTGACGGATCGGGTGGACGAATGGATGCTGTCCTTTCTCTCCGAATTCGATGGCAAGCCCCTGGTCTCGGTCGCCAAGGGCGACCTGGACCTGGACGCTCTGGAGGATGAGACGCAAAAGGAAGAGCGGCGCAAGGCGCAGGACGAATTCCAGGATCTGGTGAAGCGGGTCAAGGAGGTCCTGGGAGAGCGCGTTAGCGATGTGCGCGTCACCTTGCGCCTTACCGAATCGCCCGCGTGCGTGGTCGTGGACAAGGATGCGATGAGTTCGCATTTGCAGCGCATGCTCAAGGCGGCGGGGCAAAGCGTCAAACCCAGTGCGCCGATCCTGGAACTCAATCCCCAGCATCCCCTGGTGCAGCGCTTGCAGGGCGCGCCGGCCGATCTGGAGCAATGGGCCCGGCTGCTGCTCGATCAGGCCATCCTGGCCGAGGGCGGCCAACTCGAGGATCCGGCCGGGTTCGTGCGCCGCGTAAACGGCTTGTTGCTGGCAGCGCGCTAGGCACCTGCGTGTCGGGCCTGGCCGACCCTGGGGGCCAGCGCCCTTCTTGGGCAAAGCTTTTTGAATCGTAATATTGCTGCGGGTGCAGTACGATAGTGCATGGAGTGCGTCCTGCACCGTGGGAATCCATTGCCGTGACTGAGCAAGCGCCAAGGCCGAACGCAAGTGACGGCGCCGCTGCGCTTGCTGGCGATCGGCGCACTGCGTCAATCCTTGAGCAGTGCTGGGAAATCGTCGTTGAGCGCTTGGCGTCGCGTATCGACAAGATTTTCCACGAGGTCATGCTCGCGGCAACGCGCTCCGGCGAAGAGGAGCAGTTGCGTGGCGCACGCGTGCTGGCCATCGAGGGCCGGGCGCTGGAAAAATCGTATCGTGGTGCGCTGCGTAGCGCATTTGATGCCAGCATCGCGGCCGCGGCGCAGCGGCGCGCAAAGGCCGCCGGCGCGTCTGGGCTGTCGCTCGTCGCGATGGACGACACCGAACTCGGTAACCAGGTGCAAATGGCCGCGAAGCGGGCGCGCGGCTTGCTGCAAGAGTCATACGGGGCCGTCGCGCTGCGTTTGCAAAACCTGCCCGGCGCCCGCGAGGCGGTGGACGCCGATTCCTTGCTCGGCCCGGAAATGTTCGTCACCGCGGCGGCCCAAGCGCTCTCCACGGTAATCAGTTCGCCCCGTGACGTAGCCGGACTGGTGCGCCATATTCCCAGTGCCATGGCGCCGGCGCTCACCAGCACGTACGACGCAATCGTGTTGCTGCTCGATCGCAAGGGCTTGGGTCCGGCCAGCGTTGCCCGTAACTTGGGCCCGCCCACGGTGCGCATGTCGGCTCCGGCAACGCTGGGCGGCAACGCGGCGGCCACGGTCGCGAGGGTCGATGCCAACGGCGAGCCCACGCGCACCGGGGCACGCTCGGTGCCGCTGCGGTTTTCCCTGCCGACCGGAGCCCAGGCCACGGCCGCTGGGGGGCGCGTGGAGGATGCCGATCTGGTGGAGTACGGTCGTCTGCAGGCCTTGCTGGGCGTCAATGCCAATAGCCTGATCGACGCGGCCGTCAGTGCAGCCCGTGCGCTCGCGGTGGGCCGACAGATTCCCATCGATCCGCCACCGGCAAAGCTGGTGGAGGCGATGGTCAAAGTGCAGCGCCACGACGCCGCTCGGCTGGGCACGGGCGATCGGGCACGGGAGGGCGCGGGCGCATCGGATAGCGCGGCTGAGGGCACGCGCGAAATCGGGCGGATGTTCATCGGGCTGGCTGCACATTCCGTGCACCGCCTGGCGATCCAGTTGGTAGCGCGCATTTTTACGCGCATGGAGCGAGACCGCCTGGTCCCTGGTCCGGTGCGCGATTTGTTGCTGTGCCTGCGGCTGCCGTTCATGGAAGTGGCCTTGGCCGACCCATCGATATTTGTACGGCGCGATCATCCGGCGCGCGCGCTCATCGATGCAATCGGCACCTCAGCGATCGGCAGGCTCACCGATGCCTCCGCGGGCGAGCGTCGTTACCTGCAACAAGTGCGCGGCGCGGTGCAGTTTGTCGTGCACTCCCCCGGCGGCGCCGCGAGCGCCTTTGCGCAGGCGCACGATCACTTCCAGACCTTGATGGCCACGCCCGTCCATGGCGAGCCGGACCGCTATGCCGCGGCGCGGGCCGCGCTGACGCAGGCCGAAGAGCGCGAATTGCGGGCGAGCGCCGTGGCCGTCTTTTTGGGCGAAATCCTCGAGGGAGCGCAGCTTGAAGGCGGACTGCGTGATTTTCTCCTGCACATCTGGCCACGCGTGCTGGTGGAAGCGAACGTGCGCAAGGATTCAGCGCCAGAACTTGCCAGATCCCTGCTCAACCTGGTACCCAATCTGGTCTGGAGCGTTCAGCCGCCAACTGCGGCCACCGATCGCAAACGCCTGATCGATGTGATTCCGGCGGTGGTTGCCGGGATCTGGGATGGTGCACGCCTTATCGGCTGGCCCGAGGCGAAGGTCCAGGCGCTGCTCGATGAGCTCATGCGGGCCCACGCGGCGGTCCTCAAGGCCCCAGAGGGGCAGGGCGGCGGCACGTTCTCCGTCAGCACCGTGCGCATACGGCTTGATGGCGTGCGTATCGAGGAGATCGCCGCCGGCGTGCCGGACCGCAATTGCTTCGTGGTTGAGGAGGCCGTGCGGCAAACCCTGGCCGCCGGCCAGAGCGGAATCGAACACCAGTTTGTCCAAGGGCCTGTCGTCCCGGGCGCACCGATGGCGGGTGAGCAGGCGCACGGGGCCGTTGCGAACTGGAGCGAACGCACATGGTTTGAACTTCAGGTGGATGCTAAGCCGGTGCGCGTTCGCCTGGAATTTTTCTCGCCGGCACGCACACTCGCACTGTTCTGCGCCGCTGGCGGGCGTCCGTGTTACTCCATATCGCGGGATGGAATGGCGGCGATGCTGCGCGCTGGCACACTGCGCGCCGTGGAATCGCTGCCGGTGACGGCGCGCGCATTGCGCCGGGTGCTCAAGGATCTGGAGCGTTCCGTCCAGGCAGCCAGCGACGGGGCAAATGGCGCGGCCTGAGGGCCGCGGTCGCAGCCAGGTAACGTTGTCGGAAGCCGACGGCGTACGGTATTTGCACTTTGGTACGGAGTGGGTCCAAGGTGCGATGCAAATTGCGCATCCCTACCGGCTGGCGCTCGAATACCAGCAGCAGATGATGGCGCCCATGCTGTTTGCGCCCAAGCCCGATCGGATCGTGCAACTCGGGTTGGGCGCCGCGGCCCTTACCAAGTTCTGTTATCGGCACCTGCGGGCGAGCCGGATCGAGGTCGTGGAGCTCGATCCGGACGTCATCCGCGTAGCCCGCCAATGGTTTGCGCTGCCTGCGGACGATGGGCGCCTGCGCGTGGTGCAGGCTGACGCTGGCGTTCACATCCGCGGCCTGTCGGGCAGCGTGGATTGGCTGCAGGTGGATCTGTACGATGCCCGCGCCGCCGGCCCGGTGCTCGACGACACCGCCTTTTATCGCGCCTGCCGCGCCTGCTTGCGCAGCGAGGGCGTGGCTGCCTTCAACCTGTTTGGCGGGGCGCTGCGCCCCAGCCTGCGGGCCATCGGCGCCGCGTTCGGGAGTTCCTGGCTGCGCCTGCCGCCCACCTCGGCGGGCAATCGGGTCGTGCTGGCCTTTGCCCCACCCGTGGCCGGCTGGCCGGTTGAGCGCTTGCGCCGGCGCGCCGCGACCTTAGAGAAGCGGTTTGGCCTGGCCGCGTCCGAGTGGCTCGATGGTCTGCGCTCGGCCACCGCCCGCCCCATTCCCACCGGACCGGGGGCCTGGCTGCGCGTTTGAGCAAGGGCGCGTCGGCCCATAGGGCCGCTTGCCGCCATTTCCCCGGCGTTGCTATCGTCAAAGTGTTCCGAAAATGTATGCCGCATTCGGGCCCCCTACTGCGGCTTGACAGATCGGAATCCCGGGCTACATTCCAAGCCGGACCCGAGAACTCCTCCGGGGCCGCCTTTGCCTACGATCGATGAATACGCCAAACGTCCCGGGAAGCACCGGCGGATCTCGCCCCCCGCCGAATCTGACGGTCCAGCAGGCAACCGCGCTGGTGCGTTCTTCCATGGCCATCGCCCACGAATTGATGGCGCGCAACCTGCCCGAGGTGATCCGCCACGCCCGCGATGCCATGGTGACGCGGCGCGACTTTGATGCCGCAGCGCCGCATGTGGCGCGCCTTTTGGCCAGCAAGGCCGATTTCCTGAACGATGCTTTCGTGCAACACGTGCCGGCCCTGCAGGAAGAGGCTTGCAAGCGGCTGCTCGAGGCGCGCACCGGAAAGCTCAGTCGCGGCACGCTCGACGCCAGCATGCTCGAGTTGGTGATGGAAACGAACGAAAATGCCGATGCGATCGTAAGTCGCAGCGCCGGGCGCATACGCGGCAATATCGAGGAACCCCTGCGCGATCTCGAATCCGTGCTCGGCCACCTCGGCGGCATTGATCAAGTCCGCTCGCCGGATGATCCGGTTGGTCCCGAAGTGTTCCTCGGTGCGCTCATGCGCGCGGCGATTGACGCCGAATTGCCGTCCGATGCCTGGGGCTATTTCCTGACGGTGATGGAGCACGATTTCGGGGCGCAGATCGGCGCCACTGCGCAGGCCCTGCTCGACCACTTTCGTACGCAAGGCATCGATGCCGTGGCCGTGCGCCGGGCGCGCCATGCGCGCCGCCTGCCGCCGCCCTCAACGAGCGGCGCCGGGGGGCCGTCGGGCCGCGCCGGCGACGGCCGTGGCGGGCCCGGTGGCGCCTCGGGGCCGGGAGGAGCAAATGGGCCGGGCGGGAGCGGGGCGGTCGACCCGGCGGCCGCGCTGTCCGGCTTGGCCGACGCGGGCGTCATGCTGCGCGAGTTGCTCGGTCGTATGCAAGGCAATTTCACGGGTGGCTTGATTCCGCCAACGATGGCCAATCAGGGCCCGGTGCCGACTTCCCTGCTGCGCGCCCTGAGCGAACTGCAGAACCTGGGCGCCGAAGGTCATCACGGTGCGGCGATCGCCGGCAACGATGCCGGGACGATCAACGCGTGGCGCGAACACCTGATTTCGCAATCGAACCGTACCGTGGACAAGCTGACGATCGAGATCGTCGGCATGATGTTCGACCACGTGATGCGCGATGCGCAGGTGCCCTCCGAGATCAAGGCGATCCTCTCCCGTCTGCAAATTCCGGTACTCAAGGCCGCCTTGCTGGACGCCGCCTTCTTTGCCTCCAACGCGCACCCCGGACGCCGCTTGATCGACCGCATCGCGGCCGCCTCCATCGGCTGGGAGCCGTACGGCGACGAAAACGAGCGGTATCGCGCCGAGGTCGAGCGACTCGTCAATATGGTGATGCTCAAGTTTGACGGTGACGTCAAGCTCTTTGAGCAGGCGCTCAACGAATTCGAGGCTTTCCTTGGGGACATCGGTCCGCGCGAGACCGATCCCATCGCCAAGGCCAAGCGGGCGCTCGAGGAGGCGGAAAAGCGCGAGATCCTGACGATCAACACCACCATCCAGGTGCGGCGCGCCTTCGAACGCATCCACCTCGAGCCGTACCTGCGCGAGTTCCTGCTCGGGCCTTGGGTGCAGGTACTGGTGCAGGCGAGCCTGCGCGATGATCAGACCAAGGGTTTTTCCAAGAGCTTTCGCGAGGTAATCCACGAGGTCGTCTGGAGCGTGCAGCCCAAGGCGACCGCGGAGGAGCGCCGCCGACTGGTCGAGCTCATTCCGACGATTACCCGGGTGGTGCGCGACGGGCTCAAGCTCATACGCATGCCCCAGCACGAGCAGGAGGAATTTTTGCAAAAGCTCATGGGCGCCCATGCCTTCGCGGTCAAGCCCACGGATCAAGCCACCTACATCAAGAACGCCTTGCAGTCCTCGGAGGTGCGCGCCAAGATTGAAAACCTGCAGCTCACCGGATCCTTCCCGCTCAACACGGTTCCGGGCGGCATGCGCATGCAACCGCAGGAGGTGCTGCGCGCCGCTGCGGAGCACCAGGTGGAGGTGACCATGCCGCAGGCGCTGACCGAGTCGGGCACGATCGACCGGACCGAAGAGGCGCGCATGGACCAGGATCTTGCCAACTGGACGCGCGGCAGCTGGTTTGAGCTGTGGCACGCGGGCGCCTTCCTCAAAGTGCGGCTGCGCTGGATCAGTCCCTTGCGCACGATGTTCCTGTTCAGCAGCGGCACGGAAAACCGGCCGCACGTGCTCTCGCCCGAATTGATCCGCTCGTACCTGCGTCGCGATTACATTCGCCCGCTGGAACGCGCACCGCTCATGGATCGCGCCGCGCAGGCCGTCGTGGAAGACTTTGCAAAATCCCCCGAGCGTGCTTCCACGCTGACTTCCAGCACCGCGCCCGTTTCCTAGGCATTGTTCCCGTGACCGTCGCGCCGCCGCAGTGCGCACCGGCCCTCGTAGCCGCGTCGCCGCCGGCGCGCGTGAAGCCATCGTGACCTCGGCCAGACGGACCGCGGCCGCTGCGGCGCCGGCGCCGGCACCGGCGGCGAACGGGCAACGTCCGCCGCCCAATTCCCGGCTTGCCTTGACCTGGCTGGTCAACCAGCTGGTCGAGGATGGCTGCCTGGCCCAGGCCGACGGGCAGCGCGTGTTTGCGATATCCGACCGCGAGCGTAGCGGTCACCCGCTGGTGTTGGTTGCGGAGATGAATTTTCGCAGCCCCAAGGGCGAGCGTCAGTTGCTCGATCTGGAGTGGCTCACCGAGTGGCTTGCCGGGAAGGCCGACCTGCCCTACCAGCACATCGATCCGCTCAAGGTCGATTTCACGCGCGTGGTCGAGGTCATGTCCAGCGCCTACGCCACGGGCAATTCCATCTTGCCCATCGCGGTCACGCCGGCGCAGGTGACGATCGCCACCAGCGAACCGTTTCTGGATGGCTGGGTCAAGGAGATCGAGCAGGTAACCAAGAAGTCGGTGCACCGGGTGCTCGCGAATCCGCTGGATGTGGGCCGGTTCACGACGGAGTTCTACAAGCTCGCGCAGTCGGTCAAGGGCGCCAGCAAGACCGGCAATACCAGCCTGGTCAGCAATTTCGAGCAGCTCGTGGAGCTCGGCGGCAAGGTAGAGGCCAACGACGCGCACGTCATCCATATCGTAGATTGGATCCTGCAATACGCCTTCGACCAACGCGCCAGCGACATACACCTGGAGCCCAAGCGCGAGCAGGGCGTCGTGCGCTTTCGCATCGATGGCGTTTTGCACCAGGTCTACCAGGTCCCGCCTGGGGTTATGCAGGCAATGACCAGCCGCATCAAGCTTCTTGGGCGCATGGACGTGGTGGAGCGACGCCGTCCCCAGGATGGACGCATCAAGACACGCGTGGGCGGCGAAGGCGGGCGCGAGGTCGAGATCCGCCTTTCGACATTGCCCACCGCGTTTGGCGAAAAACTGGTGATGCGCATTTTCGATCCGGAGGTGGTCGTGCGCAGCTACGCCGAGCTGGGCTTTTCCGACGGCGAGGCCAAGGTCTGGGCCGAACTCATCAAGCGGCCCTCGGGGATCATCCTGGTGACCGGGCCGACCGGATCGGGCAAGACCACCACGTTGTACTCCACGCTCAAGCAGATCGCCAGCGACGAAGTCAACGTCAGCACGGTCGAGGATCCGATCGAGATGATCGATCCGAGCTTCAATCAGATGCAGGTGCAGCACGGCATTGACCTGGGCTTCGCCGATGGCCTGCGTGCCCTGATGCGGCAGGATCCGGATGTCATCATGGTCGGCGAGGTGCGCGACAAGGAGACGGCCGACATGGCGGTGCAGGCGGCGCTCACGGGCCACCTGGTGTTCTCGACCCTGCACACCAACGACGCCTCGGCTTCGATCGCGCGCCTCGTAGAACTGGGGGTGGCACCCTACCTGGTCAACGCCACCGTCATCGGCATCCTGGCCCAGCGCCTGGTGCGCACCTTGTGCCCGCACTGCAAGGTGCGCGACATGGACGTTGACCCGGACCTGTGGCGCGAACTGGTCGCGCCCTGGGTTTCCCCGGCACCGGCCAAGGTCGGGCGCCCGGTGGGCTGCCTGGAGTGCCGGCGTACGGGCTTTCTCGGGCGCACGGGCTTGGTCGAATTGCTGGTCGTGAGCGACGCGATCCGCGCCCTGGTCAGCGATGGCGCCGATATCGGCAACTTGCGCAAGCAGGCGGCGCGCGAGGGGCTGCGCTCCTTGCGCGTTTCGGGCGCTGAGAAAATCGCCCACGGCATCACTACGGTCGAGGAAGTGCTGCGCGCCGCCCCACCGTTCATCGACTAGGGGCGTGCATCGGTCCCCAATGGGAACCTTGGAAGCGCCGCAGAGTCATACAGCGTAGATGCCGGTAGACGCTGCGATGAAAAGGCGTTTTGGCATAGCACCAATTGCTTTCCCAATGGAACCGGAATCGGGAACTCGACAATGGTGGCTGGCGCAATGCGGCGAGTCGATCCATGGACCTCCTCGATGGTTTTTTTGGGCGTCGACTGTCAAGGTTTCTGAGCAAACCGGGCGCTAGTTCGGCATGGATAAATACCCATCACCCGGAAGCACTTGCCGATACTTTGCGGCCAGGGGATGTTCTGCTGGTGGAAGGCACCAGCCGCATCAGCACGGCAATCAAATTTTTGACGCAATCGACGTGGTCACACGCGGCAATATACGTCGGCGACGCCTTGGGCGAACCGACGTCGGGGGACGAGCGTCGCGTGCTCATAGAGGCCGATTTGATTGATGGTGTTCGGGCGGTGCCGCTGAGCCTGTACGCGCGCAGTCATACGCGCATTTGCCGCCCGGTTGGTCTGCGGCCAGATGACCTGAGGCGGGTCATCGAGTACGTCACCGCCAGAATCGGTCAGCAGTACGATTTGGGAAATCTACTCGATCTTGCGCGTTTCCTATTCCCATTCCCGCCCGTTCCCGCGCGTTGGCGGCGCCGGCTGATTTCGTTGGGGGCCGGTCAACCCACGCGCGCGATCTGCTCGACCCTCGTTGCCGGCGCATTTCAATCCGTGCGATACCCCGTGTTGCCTTACGTTACCTTGATTGATTCGACCGACCCATGCAAAAAACAACATTGCCGGGAAATCCTGCACATTCACGATAGCCAGCTGTTTGCGCCTCGCGACTTCGACATATCACCGTATTTCCGCATCATCAAACCCACAATTGAGTTCGGCTTTGACTATCACGCGTTGCAGTGGGCCGATGACATTGCAGTACCGGCAATTCCTCGCGCAGGCAGGTCTTCAAAGCGCAAGGCGCCTGCGCGCAGTGTGTCACCGGTGACGCACGCGGCACCGGTTCCTGGCGCTTTGAGAAATGGGTAAGTGGCTGCCAATTTGAAGCGCCAGAAGGAAAAACGCAAAAATACCGATATGAAATACCAGTAACGTGCGCATGGATTTGTTTGGGGCTTCGAGGTGGCGATGGATGTTCTACTGAGTCCCTGGAGTGTTTTCGAGAAGGTGCACTGGGCATTTGTTGGTTTGGCGAATCGGCAGTACCTTCAACGCCATTGTGGTTACACGCTCTTACTAACGGGACCCTACGTACCCGGGCTTTGGGAGGGTAGGGCGTTTTCACCGGCCGGCGCAAGACCTACCATCATTGCTTCACAGTGGAGTTTCGCTCCCAATGGAAGGAGGGTGGCCTTATGTCGAGTCGCGCGGTAATTGTGATGACGGTGTTGGCTGCGCTGTCGGCGGTTTGCGGCGCTAAGGAAGTGACCGTGAAAATGCTGACCAAGGGACCGAATAGCACCATGCTCGTGTTTGATCCGATGTACGTCAAGGTGGGTGTGGGTGATACCGTGAAATTTCAGCCGACCGACACCATGGGACACACGAGTATTTCGGTGCTCGTGCCCGATGGCGCGAGCACCTGGAAGGCTTCGCCTAACAAAGAAATTGCGGTCAAGATGGAGAAGCCCGGGGTTTATTTGGTTGAGTGCGATGTGCATAAAACCATGGGCATGGTCGCCGTAGTGCAGGTGGGCAAGCCCGTGAATCTTGCAGAGGCGAAAAAGAAGGCTGCGGAGGAGTCATCGCACATGATCCAAAACAAGGATCGCTTTGAGAAGCTCCTGGCAATGGTGAAGTAAAACCAGGGCCACTACTTGTCGGAAAATTCCAGGGCTGTATTTGCGCGCTCGCAAACTCGGTTCGCAAGTGGCCGGCGCCAAGGGACGTTATGGAATCCTAGCGACCAGCCTTTCCGAGGCCGCTTGTACGACCACGCCAAACGACACCGCGTCCTCTTTGGTTGTTTCGTCTGCCATATGGATTTCCTGCGACCCCTCCCAAGCGACACTTCCGTCCCAACTGTTCCAGATCTGAAGGGTTAGCCGGATACTCGCCTCCTTGGTCTGCAGCACGCGCAATCCAAATAGGCCCAAACGGTCGTGGTACACCTGTTGAAAGGTGGCCAGGTTTAAAATGGCGATATAGCGCGCTCCCGTTGCGTTACCCAGCTGCGCGAGCGCCGTCCGGTCCAGCAGCCGCGAATCGCGGTAATCCGCGATCATGTGCCTATAGGCCTCGCCTATCCCTGCGTGGTTGATGTTGCTGAGGGTTTGTGTCAGCGGTACCACGCGCGTCTGCGGTCGCGCGGACTCAAAGGACTGGGCAAAGGCCAAGGCCAGAGCGAGCTTGTCCTCCTCCTGCCCGGTACTGGTTGTTGGCGTGACAAAGGCAACACCAAAGCTTGCCAGGTCGCCGGGCTTGAGCGAGGTGCGCGATTGCGCGCCAATGATCTGGGCGCTGTATACCTGGGACGTCGTGGAACAGCCGGGCAATAAAATCGCCCACAGCAACAAGTGCCGCCACGCGTTTCTTGCATACGCAGTTTGCACGCTATCGCTCAAGCGGGTATACGCCCCTCAGACCGCAGCGCACGGCTCTATGGGTGAACCGATTCAAGGCACGCGCGCTGGGGTCAGCACGGCGGACAGCACGTCAGGATGTTAGCGCAGGGGGTGGATAGGGTCATCATTTGGGCACATGGCTGCCAAGGCTTTTGTCGGCATGCATCAGCCAATCGCCCTTCGCCGCGTAGGAGATCAACCAGCCGCAACGGAGCCTTACCGCTGCGGCGCCTTGCCAACCGCGCGCCGTTGCAGACATTCCAGGTACGCCTGGTTGATGCTGCCAATGTCGGGTGCAAGGCTGCCGCGCTGCGCGCGCCAAACCACTTCGCCAAGGCATTCCATGGCCTCGTGGGTTCCCGCATGGCGATCGCCACAACGCTGATATAGCGATTGCAGCAAGGCGCGCACCCCCAAGGGTTGATCGATGGACGCCTGCTCCTCCAATGAAAGGTGCATCGACAAGTGCAAGAAGGGGTTTTCGCGCCCGTCTTCGACCGGAAAATCCCGGGCCAGGGCCGCCTCGACGTCCGCCAGCAGGGCGTGATATTCCGGATGCTCGAGGATGCAGCCGATGGCCATGCGCTCCAGATCCGATACCGGTGCGCCACTGCGGTGCCGCTGCCAGGCAGTGCAGAAAAATCGCCGTACGTCCTCGCGGGAAGGCGCAAACATGAACTAGCAGTCCTCCGGCGCGGCAGTCTTGGGCCGGTAGGTGCACTGGCGCGCGATCGGGCAACACCAGCAGCGCGGGGCGCGCGCGGTGCAGGTGTAGCGTCCGTGCAAAATGAGCCAGTGATGCGCGTGCTGCCGGTAGGCCGCCGGTACCACGCGCTGCAGCTGGTCCTCCACCGCGCGCACGGTTTTGCCCGGCGCCAGGCCGGTACGGTTGGCGACACGAAAGCAGTGCGTGTCCACGGCGATCTGCGGTTCACCAAAAGCGATATTGAGCACGACATTGGCGGTCTTGCGGCCTACACCCGGCAGTGCCTCGAGCTCGGCGCGGGTGCGCGGCACCGCGCCACCATGACGCTCGCGCAGCTGACGGCACAGGGCGATGATGTTGTGTGCCTTGGTGCGGTACAGCCCGATCGTGCGGATATAGGGGACCAGCCCTTCTTCGCCCAACGCCTCGATGGCCGCCGCGGTGTTGGCGTGCGCGTAGAGCTTCGCCGTCGCAGCATTGACGCTCTTGTCCGTGGCCTGCGCCGAGAGCACGACCGCCACCAGCAGCTCGAAATGGGAGCTGTAGTGCAGTTCGCCTTGCGGGTTCGGATTGGCCTTGGCGAGCGCGGCAAACATTGCCTCGCGCCGCGCCGGACTCACGCGTGCTCTCCAAGAGCCGCGGTGTCGGGTGTATCGGCACGCCGCTGCGCAACCCGCGCAAGTGCGCGCTCCACGATTTGCTGGCGGCGCACCAGTTCCTCCGGCGCCAGGTCCTTGCGCGCCCGCAATTCATCGAGCTTGTGCAGGGCCTTGCTGGTCAGGCGCGCCTCATTGTCCTGGCGTTCGCGTGCCACGCGCGCCTGGCGCAGATGCATCAGGGTCCGGGCCCGGTCGGCATCGGCGCGGGTCCACGCGCGCATAGGTTGCACCGGAATCATTTCGATGCAGTCCATGGGGCAGGGCGGCAGACACAGGTCACAGCCGGTGCAGTCGGCTGCCAGCACCGTGTGCATGCGCTTGCTGCCGCCGACAATGGCATCCACCGGGCACGCCTGGATGCACAGGGTGCAGCCGATGCAGCGGCTCTCGTCGATGCGCGCCACGTGCAGCGGGCGCGGTGTGCCGCAATCTGGATCAAGCGCAATTGGCGCCTGGCCGCTGAAGTGCGCGAGCGCGGCAATCCCGTCGCTGCCCCCGGGGGGGCAGCGATTGATGGGTGCCGCGCCCGCGGCGATGGCCTGTGCATAAGGCAGGCAGCCGGCAAAGCCGCATTGGCGGCATTGGGTTTGGGGCAGGAGCGCGTCGATGGCCCGCGCGCGTGCTGCAACTTCCTGCGCGCTTTGCCGCGCGGCTGGATCGCTGGCTTGGGCGTCGGTAATCGCCGCCGGGAACGCGGTGGGGCTCATGGATCCATTATCCCAGAGCCGACTCGTGGGGCCGCCCCGACGCACGCATGGGCGCAGCGCGCCCGCGGTTTTAAGGGTGGGGCGTTGCGGCTTCGATTTCGCGGGCAGTTTGCTCGTACTGGCCCAGTTGCGTGCCGCCCAGCGCGAGGGCGTGCGCAATGGCCGCATGGGCACGCGCCGGCGCCCCCAGGGCCAGCAAACCAACCGCAAGGTTGTTCCATGCTTCGGCTCGATCCGGGGCCAGTCGGGTTGCTGTCTCAAAGGCGTTCACCGCGGCGGCCGCGTCGCCCTGCGCGTACGCGCTGTTGCCCAGACCCATCCAAGCGGCAAAACTGGCGTCGGCACGCGCTGTCAGGGCCTGGTACGCAGCGTGCGCCGCGCCGGCATCGACCCGCTCGAGCGCTGCGGTGGCCTCGAGCACGCTTGCCATATCCAGGGACTGCGGCGGGCGGCGCGGATCGACGGCAATCATGGCCCAGCGGCCGCTGCGCGCCCAAGTGCGCTCGAACAGCTCCATGGACAGCACCTGCCTGGGTTCCGGACCCGAATGCAGCACGACCTGGTCGCGGTCGATGTCATAGCCAATGATCAGGGCGTAGTGCCAGACCGGATAGAACCAAAGTCCGAGGTTTTGCAGGACGATGACCGGGTGCCCCTCGTCGACCTGGTGCAGCACCGCATCGAGCGCAGGGGGCAGGGTGAGAGCCAGGAGCCCGCGCCGACGCGCGGCGACCAGCATCTCCGTGGCCAGCGATCCACCGCGACCGGGCACGAACACCAGATCGCGCAGCTCCTCGGGGGTGGCCGGCACGCCGGCCGCGCCCAGTGCCATGGCGAGGGTCGCCGGGCCGCACTGTTGGCGCTCCTGCGGGAAAAAGGGAACCGCCGTGAGCAAGTGCGCATGCGCCCCCGGCGGCGCTGGCGTGTGGGCGGCCTGCCGTCGCAAGGAATCGGTCTGCGGGGTGGCGCACGCGCCTGCCAGCACCCCGGTCAGCAGCGCTGCGCCCAGTCGGCGCCGCAAGGTGCGCGCGCCCCGCGCTCCTTAGCGCACCGGTCGGGTGAAGGGAAATACCTTGGTGAGTCCGAGAATGTCGGTGACCAGAAGGATCACAAATACGGCAAAGAGGATGCCCAACACATCGCCGCCCGCGGGCATTTGATCGATGCGCGCGGCCAGATCGGCAGCCTCGCGGTCGGTCATTGCCTGGACGCGTGCATTCACCTGGGCCGGATCCACGCCGTTATCGATGAGCGCCTTCTGGACCTGCGCGCGCGCCAGCCAGGCCTGCACGTGCGCGCGGGCTGCCGTGTCGGCATGCAAGACTTGGTCCGTGCCAATCAGGGCAGCGCGCGCCGGCAGCGGCAGC